>Ga0326513_10001227_pt1 | contig 20835 bp, 18 predicted proteins | sample 2_2465_0518_D_FD_203654 | JGI IMG/M metagenome (GOLD analysis project Ga0326513, IMG submission 203654) | Bovine rumen microbial communities from UC Davis, California, United States - 2_2465_0518 | ecosystem: Host-associated > Mammals > Digestive system > Stomach > Rumen | place: USA... | reverse complement strand
AATATAGTTTCAACAATTAAATTATTTAAGAATAATAAATATATTATAAAAATATAGTTTCAACAATTAAATTATTTAATATAATAAATATATTATAAAAATATAGGTTCATTAATTAAATTATATCAAATAATAAATTTATTATAAAATTATAGTTTCATAAAAAATATAATTAATACCGATATTGAAAAATGTATATATAGGGAGAGTATGTTTTATGGTGATGAAGTAAAAAATATAAATGTTATATGTAAAGGCCTAACATATAATATTCATATTATAACTAAGTTATCATAAAATATACAATCTATTTTCCTATTATTTACTTTAATGTAATTAGGAATATGTTGATTATACTTCCATTACTAGAAATGGGAAACCTTCAGTGTTTTTAAAACATATTAAAATAAAAGTATAGTCAACAGAAAACGAAGGTTTTGAAATACTTTTAAAATTATTTTGTTATAATTTTAAAAAGTCTGTCACAAATACTTTACAGTCTAACGACTGCAAGGAGTTATTTTTAAAAAACCCTCGGTGTTAATCAACACATTAAAAAAATAAAGTTGTGACAAAATTTGAGGGTATTTTTATTTATATAATATGAGGTAATTAATTTTTTTTCATTTTTAAATTTTTTTATTTTTTTTAAAAAAAACTTTTTTTTATTTTTTTTATAAAATGAGTGTTGAATCAATGATAGATGATTTTTTAAATGAAGATTATGAAGAAGAAATTGAAGAATTAAAAAATAAACTTGAAGAAAAATGTAAACAACTTGATAAAGCTTATGATATAATTAATTCACAAAAAGATATGATAGAAGAATTAAAAAATCAAATAAATCAATTATATCAAACATGTGATGAATATAAATATAAATTAGAGGATAAAGAAGAAGAATTTAATAAATATAAAAAAGAACAAAGAACATTAACAATAAATTTAAAACTTAAAATACAAGAATATGAAAATTTACAAAAAGAAAATAATGTTCCATCAAGTGAAGAAATAGAAAAATATGAACAAAAAATTAAAGAAAAAGATAAATTAATTTCTAATTTGAAACAAGAGATTAAAGAGATTAAAGATATTAAAAATAATAAAGATAATAATACAATTGATCCAGAATTGAAAAAAACAATAAAAGAACAAAATAAAACTATACAACATTTACGAGATGAATTAATATTAAAAGATAAAAAAATTAAAAAATTAGAAAAACCAATAGATAAATCATTTACATCAGGAGAACGTAAAATATATAATCACATAGAAGAAATAGATAATTATGAAAAAGAATATAATTACTATTTTAAAAACTTACAGCAAAAAAATAAAAACGGAAAAAAATACAAATTAAATATAACAAAATATAAAGAATTTACAGATTATAAAAGTAATAAAAAAAGTATGAAATATTTAGAAGATTTGGGTATTGAAAGAAATGCAAGTGAAAGATATGAAATGTCAGATGAACAATTTGATGCATTAATTGAAAAAGTTGTTTTATATAGATATAATGAGGGTATATATAAACATTAAAAAAGATGTTTATTTTTTAATATTTAATTGTCTCAAAAATATTTTTATGTTTAAAATACTTTTATTCTCAAAAATCAGTGATAGACTAATTTTTATAATTTCAGACTAGAATATCACATATCATAATCATGTAAAATAATTATATTTTTAAATAAATGACTGATGAAGAACAAATTAAACAATTATTAAAACCATTTGAAATATCAGTTAATGACAGATTAACAAAATTAAAAATGATTGGTAATTTATGTAATGAAACAACAGAACAAAATATAGAAAATAATGTTAAAGCTATTAAGAAATTATTAAATGATGTATCTAAAAAATATATTGTTGATATTGAAAAAATAATTAAATAAATATTTTCAAAAATATTTTTTTTATTTTCTATAAAATGAGTATTGAATCAAACAATAATATAAACGATATTAAAGAAGGTGAAAGAAAACAAATTGAAAAAATAATTAGAGAAATAGATGGTATTAAATATTGTGAATATACATATATAACTAAATTAAGTGGTGGTAAGATATATAAACAAATTGTTAAAAGAAAATACACACCAAAAACACAACCAACTATAAAACCAACAAAGGAAGAACTTAAAAATCAAGAACAAGAAAAGATTAATGAATTTATAAGAGATTATAAAAACCAAATGTTAATTACTTTACAAAATCTTGTTAAGAATCAATTCAATAAATTAATGACTATTGATGAATTAAATAAGATATAAATTAAATTATTTTTTGTATTCATATATATTTTTTAATTATCTCAAAAAAATATTTTTATGTTCAAAAAACTTTTTATCTCAAAAATCAGTGATAGACTAATTTTTATAATTTCAGACTAGTTTTAATATATTACATGTAATATTAAGATATCTCAAAAAATATTTTTATGTTTGAAATACTTTTTATCTCAAAAATCAGTGATAGACTAATTTTTATAATTTCAGACTAGAAATATCACACATAATTTTATATGTGTTATGAGTAAAAAACATTATATTTATTATTAAAAAACCTTATTTTTTAATAAAACATACAATAATATTTTTTAATAATATATAAATGAATACCTGGAGAACATATAAAAAATCATCTTTTAAAGATGTAGAAACAACTTATAAAAAATTCATTAGACCATTATTAAAAAATAATACTAAAGGATTTAAACAAGTTTATGATAATTATATAAACCAAGCTTCTAAAATACTTTATAATAAAAAATTAAAATGGATTGATAGATTAGAAAAAATTAAATCATTCAATCAAAAAACAATAACTAATATAAATGATAAATATGGATTTGTTTTAGAAAATTACGATAAATTTAACCAATTAAAATTTATAGAAGTTAATGAACCAAATGATATTAATAAATTTTATCAATTCATAAACTTAAAAGATATTCAAAAGAAGAATCCAAAAAGTTATATTAATAATAATGAACCTGTCAATAAATATACATTTAAAGTAGAATCAGAAGAACAAATTAAAGAAGATTTAAAAGAATTCTTGAAGACTATTCCTTTCTCAAGTAAGGTATTAATTCAATTTAATGGAGTTGTAGAAAGAAGCATTGATGATAATTATGAATATTTTGATTTAATTTATAAAGGAACTAAAAAATCATCTGCTGCTATTATTAGTTCAATTAAAGATATTGAAACATTTTTAAATAATGGATTTGTTAAAGGATTAAAAACAACTATTGAAAACTTTTATCAAGATGATACAAAAACAAAATTATCAATTATTTACGGAATGGACATAATGATTTATCCATTAGGAACTATTGGGGAATACATACCAGAAATATCTTTAAAATACGCTTCAATGTATAAAAAATTAAAATTATATAATTGTAATGATAATTTATGTTTCTTTGCTGCTTATGTTTATTTTCTATTATCTATAAAAATAATTAAATGTAATAATCCATCACCATTAAATAATCAATTCAGAACATTTATTAAAAAAGTATTTGATGATTACTATGAAAATAATGAAAATATAGATTTCAACAATTACAAAGGAATTAAAGAGAATGAAATTAAAATATTCTGTGATAAATATGATTTAAAAATAATTGTTTATAACTTTGATAAAAATATTAAATTTAATCGTATATACGGAAATGGTAAAAATACATATTCAATTGTTGAAGAAGTTTTAAAAAATGGAAACTCTCATTTTATGTATTGTGAAGATATAAATAAATTATCTGAATTATTATTTTGTCCAATTTGTCATATAAGATCATATAAAAACAATAAGAAAGGAAAAAAGAATTTAAAAAATCATATATTAAAATGTGATGGTGAAATAAAACCAGTTTTAAAAGTTTCTAAATTTGAAATTCCATATTGTGAAGTGTTTTTTAGAAATGATTTATTTAGATATTCATTTATTCATAAATTTAATTATACACCATTAAAATATTATATAACATATGATTTTGAAACATTATCGGACAAAATAGAAAATCAAAAAATGAACACTGAACAAATGAACATAACAAATACAGCAGAACCTTTTAGTGTAGCATATTATACAAATTTAAATAATAAATCAGGTTATTATTGTTTATATAATTCAAATTTAGAAATTAATAATAACTTTATAGAAGACTTTTTAAAATATATTATTAATGAATTATCACCAAAGATTAAAGAAGCAAATAAACAAAACTTTATTAAATCAATGGGTGATGACTACAATAAATTTAAAGATGATGAAACTTTCAATAAATATTTAAATAAATATTGTTCTACTGTTTCAGTATTTGGTTGGAATTCTTCAAACTTTGACACAGCATTCTTAAAACAACACTTATTGAAATATAAAGATGTTTCATATACAGGAGGCACAACTTCAGCAAAACAAATAAAAATTAATGTAGAAAACAATTATTCAGTATGTTTTAAAGATGGTTTATTGTATGTTTCAAAATGTTCATTGGATGAAGCATCCAGAACATTTGGTAAATCAAATGAAAGAGTTAAAGGTATATTTCCATACAGTTTATTAAATTCAACAAACATTAAAGATAATTTATTAAGAACAACACCATTTGATAAAAAAGATTTCTTTAACATATTGAAACAACAAGAACTAAGTGATGAAGATTATAATAAATATCTTGAAGATTTTAAGAACTATAAAAACTTTTATGAATATACTAAATTTTATAATGTTAAAGATTGTGAAATTATGATTCCAATAATGGACAATTTAATTAAAATGTATTGGAAAATGAACATTGACCTTTCACAAAATATAAGTTTGGCATCTTGTGCTTCTCAAATGAAATATTTATCATGTTATAAAGATTTTGATATAAATAAGAAATATCAAATATCAGATGATAATAATGAACTTGATTTTAAATTATCAAAGGATAAATTTAAAAGAATGTGTGAAAATTATAAAATACAAGACCAAATTAAACAAAGAGATATTAAAAATAATGTTTCTGAAGATGATTATGATTATTTTAATAACTTACTTAAAAATAATTGTTATTGTCCAATGTGTTATAAAAGATTTACAAATAAGAATAAACCAACACTCGACAGAATAGACAATTTAAAACCACATACAAAAACAAACGTTAAATGGATGTGTCGATATTGTAATTGTTATAAATCAAATCATGATGAACTTGAAACTAAATTCTTTATTCAATTAAGAAACTATGCCGAATATAACAATTTACCATTTACTGTAAATGATGAAAATACATTGAATATTTTACGTTCTGGTATTACTGGTGGATTATCAAATGTTCAAAATAGAGATGGAAGAAAAGGAAATAATATTTGTAAATTAAAATATAATAATGATTTAAAAAAAGTTGAAATTATAGACACAAATAATAAAATAACTCATTTCTCAAGTATTGATTTTAATAGTTTATACCCCTCAAGTTATTCAAGTCAATACAACGACCTTATCCCATATACAAATCATAAAATGTATATGCCTGGTAAATTATTAAATAAAATAAAAGTAGAAACTAAAAAAGATTTTGAAGATTGTTTAAATATAATTAATGAAAAACAAAAATTATTTGTAGCAGTTATTAAAGGAAGAATACCAGAAGAAGAATTAAATAAATGTATTAATTATTTACCACTCTTCCGAAATATCAAAGTAGAAAACAAACCTGAAATAATTGGTGAATATATGTATGATTATATGAAAAAAATTAATTGTCCAAATATTGATAAAACAGAAATTAAATTGACACAAACATATACAACTCAATATTGTTCAACAAATAAAAAATGTGATGAAGTTCCAGATGGTTATACTGTTATTTCAAGTTATTATTTATGGTTTTTAATTGATACATTTAATTTTAAAATAGAAGATATTAAATATTTATTAATATTTTCAAAACATGATAAATTTAATAATTTTGTTAATGAATGTATGACTAATAGATGTAAAGCAATTTTAGAAAATGGTAAAGATTCAGCAGAAGAATTAAGTTATAAAATATTTATGAATTCATCATATGGTTTTGATTCATTAGATTCATCAAGATTTAAAAAATGTCAAATAGTAAATAAACAAAAAGCATTTGAAGCTAATAGAAACGTTTATCATGTATCAACACAAAAATTAAATGATGACAGTTACTTATTAATTAATGAACCAATGAATTATAAATTAAATACTCCTTTCCAATCCGCATTATTTACATTAGATAATGCCAAATATTGGTATTTAAACTTTATTTATAATTTCATGTTTAAGGCATTTGACACAAATAAAATATTATCAATTGAAGGTGATACAGATTCTAAATATTTTGCCATATCAGGAAATCCGGATGAAGGATACAAACAAGGAATTAAATACATAATTAAAGATAAAAAATTTTATTCTGAGAATGTTTTTAAATATTTAACATCTGATTATTACTTACCGGAAGAATACGAATACCTTCGACCAACATTTAAAACTAAACTTGATAAAATGTTATTTGATAAAAAGATATTAGGATGTGCTATTGAAAAAGACGGTGAAAATATAATAGCATTAGGTTCAAAGTGTTATACAACATTTAATGATGATGGGACAACTAAATCATTAAAATTAAAAGGAGTTAATAAATCAACAAATAAACATATCAAATATTTAAATTATGAAAATATAATTGATGATAAAGAAAATTTAATTAATGGTAAAAACTATTTATTAACATTTAGAAAATTTGAAACAAAACCAGAAATTAAAGAAATAAAAAATAAACTTACAAATCAAACATTTGAAATAAATACTGATTGTTATAAATATGTATATATTGAATTAAATAAAACAGCATTAACTGGATTATTTAATAAAATGAAAGTTATAAATAATTCATCATGTCAAATATGTATTCCATTATATATTTAAACATAGTTTAGAATTTACTTATCTTACGAACGTAGTGAGTAGTTTAAAATCTAGTTTTTAAACTAACTAACATTTTCAAAGTTATTTTTTAGAATTATGAAAATTGGAATTTGATAAATTTTTCCGGATATAATGAAATCGTTTAATGTTTGTCTCTAATTCATCAAAAAATATAATTAAATTTTCATATTTCAAATTTTGAAATCTTTAATAATATTTCATTTAAAATAATATGTAAGTCATCAGAAATAAAAGATATTTTTTTCATTTTTGTTTTATTCCTATTGTCGTAGATTTTATTAGTTGAATAAACAAATTTAACATTATATTTTAATAATGTATCATTAATTATATCTTGTAATGTTTCATTATTTTCATCAAATGAAATTTCACAACCATTATTTAATATTAAAATATTTATAATCATTTTAATAAAAAATAATTAATATTTTTTTATCCTATCCTACCCATGTACCAGCAACCAAATTTTGTGAACTATACGTATGGTCATAATTACATAAATTATAAATAACTCTAAATGTTAAATTAATGTCTGGTAACTCTGCTTCACCTGTAAAAAACAATGATGTAACGTTCGCACAGCTTTTATTATCAACATGTCCAAATATATTATCATCTTTTAAATATTTGAGAAATGAACCACTAACCCTTAATGTTGGTAATACTTTATGAGTTATTGTTTGATTACTTTGTATTGATGATTCACTTGTTAATTTTCTTTCACAAACTAAATTATCATAAACGGTACAATTTGTCATAACTAATTTTAATTCTATTCTATTATCCCTTTTATAAGTACCTTCAAATATCAAATTATAGAAATTAATATTTGTTAAATAACATGCTTTGAGGCTTGCTGGAAATTTTAAATTTTCTATTACTCTAGTGTTTGTACTACTAATTGTTATTTCTTGTAATCCTTCCATTAAATTGAAATGTTGTAATTTAGGCATATAATCTAAATTTAAATGAATATTGAATAAATCACCGCATATAGTTAATGTTGTTAAATTTGAATATATTGAATTACCAGACCACCAATAATGAAAATCTAAATTTGGGTCTGTGTATAAACTACCAGGAAGAATCAAATCTTTAATTGTTGCGTATGAACCTAAAGGCCTATATAAATTAACAGCAATATACGTTTCTGGATGTTGTTCGTTTTGCATATAATGATAATCAAATATTAATCCATTTGCGAAATATATTTTTTTATTAGTTTGGTCAACATAATAATTACCAACATATTCTTTTTCAATTTTAGTTTGAAGATTGGCAATTGAATTACTTAATTGTGTTATATCGGCATTATGTGCTGTTATTGATTCTTTTAATGCAAGTTCATTATTAACATTTGTCATTCCTTGGGCATATGTTGAAGAAGAAACTTTATTATTTAATGCTGTATTTATATTATTTATATCTGTATCATGGTCTGTTTTAGATTCTTTAGTACTCATTTCATTCGTTAGAATGTTTAATGCCGTATTAATATTATTTATGTCTGTATTATGGTCTGTTTTTGATTCTTTAGTATTTAATGCCGTATTAATATTTGTCATGTCTGTATCATGGTCAGTAATGTTTTCTTTTAAGTTAATTTGATTTTGTAAATTTAAAATATCTGTATCATGGGTTGTTATATCTTCTTTTAAATTCAAATCTTCACTTATTATAATAAATTCTTTTTTAGCTTCTGATTTTGTTTGATAATCATTTCCGTTTATATCTGAATATGGTATCATTTAATAATTTTAAAATAATTAAATGGATTTAAATGAAATAATAAATTCAGTTAATCATATTTGTTTGTTCTTAGCTATTTGTATATTTTTGATTATCAAATTTTTAAAGTATTTAATAAGTAGAGAAAATTTAAAAATAAAAAAATCAGTATCGTTATTTAGTTCTATTAATTCAACATCTCCAACAACTCCAAGAAATTAGGAGTAATAAGGTGATAATTCTAATAACTGATTTAATAATTTTTTATTAATAACTTCATTCATATCCATAAATTGAGATTCTTTAATACTCTGTGGAGATAATAAAGATAAATAAATAAATTTAATACAATAATAACCACAGCTTTCAGAATCTATTTTTTGTTCACGTTTAATGTTCATTTTCTCAACTCCTTTTAATTCAATTGGTGGAACAAATCCAAAACTATCATAATATATTTTTTTATATTGGTCATAACAACACCAATGTCCTATACTCTCACCTTGATACCATAATCTATCAATTATTATAAAACGTTTATTTGAAATAAAAGGAGGTTCATTAATAATCTCAACATAATCATCAAATTTTAAATCTGTTGATTTCTCAAAACACATTTTTAACTCATTATATGATGATGTACCAGTCAAATTCATTTTAATTATAATAAAATGTTCAAATTAAAAGAGTGCGGAAACTTAAAACTTAATTATGATAATTTGGATAATATATTAGGTTCTGAAGATAGAACTATAAATGAATATTTTGGAATATATAAATTATCTTTATTAGTTATTGGTGGAAGTGGTGCCGGAAAATCAACATGGATTTTAAATATGATATTATCAAATAAAATAAAATGTGATTGTATAATTTTAATACTTCCCCAAGAATCCGCAAATAGTGGATTATATAAAAAATTAATAGAACATAAAGCAATTAATATTGATGATAGAATTATTAAAATTGTTTCATTTATAATTAATAAGGATGAACTACCAACAATTAAAGATTTACAAAAGGCAAAACTTACAAATCCATGTATAATTATTGATGATTGGATTAATTCAGTTAATAAACAAGATTTTAATTTAATAAAACAATATACAACTCAAATATCAAGAGTATCAGGTTGTACTCTTTGTGTATTAGTTCAGAATTATAAAAAATTAGATATAACATTTAGAAGTAATTTCACAATATTCGTTTTATTTCTTTCTAATATTCATAAACCAGTCTATGAAAATACAATTGAAAATTTATTTAATGGAAATATAACAAAAGACCAAGAAGAAAAACTTTATGAAGAATTAAAAGGAATTAAATATAAACCATTAATTTTAATAAATGGAGCAGATGATAATAAAAATATGATTTTTGATGATTGTTACGTTGAAACTTATTGAAACTTATTAAATTATTAGATTCCAAAATTATTTTTTGATAAAAAAAACTTTTCATCTAAAAAATCATAGATAGACTAATTTTAAAAATTTCAGACTAATTTTGATTATTTAAAATACCTTTGTTTTTCTGACTAATTGAACACATATTGATAAATCGGTTTCAGAACCTTCTAAGAGTGGTAATTCTTTAAAATATTCTTTTGTAATACTAAAACATACTCTATCTATAACATTACCAGATATTTTATAATCTAATACTTGAGGACTAAAGAAGTTTTTAAATTCATAAGGTTTAGCATTAGAAGGAAGAACACATAAAACAGTTCCAAGATGTAAAACATCCATATTTTCATCTAATTGATATGAACAAGCATTAATTAAATTTGAACTTACCCAATAATTATTATAATCTTCTATTCTGACAATTTCATCAGCTTTAATACTTGGAACATTAACATCAAATAATCGAGTAATATTATTAAAATTTAATATACCTGTCTTTTTTGATAAAATAGAATTATCATCTATAATTAAATTACATGTTACTCCTTGTTGTTGTATATTATTTTTTATTATTGCTTTACCTGTTGCGTTGTTAAATTCTAAACTTAATTTATTATTTGTTAAAGTATCAAATACATTTTTAATATCGTCAAAATCATACAATCCAGGTTCGAAATTATATGTATCATTATCAATTTTTAATGATTTTATTGATGTAATATTTGGACTTACTTTAGAAAATGACATTGTATTTAATCTTAAGTAATAATCATATTTATTTTGTTCTAATACTATAGGAGTTGATAAAATATTATTTGTTGAATATGTTTTAGAAGTAATTGCAAATGTATATACGATATCTTCAGTCATTTAAATATAAAAAAATAACTCATTATAATTGTTTAATCAGATTCTGAAGACATAGAAGATTTAGAGGCTTCTTTACTTGATGTTTCATATTGACACATTAATTTATTTTTAAGTTGTTTATATGTTTCAATTTGTTTTTGATGTAATAATATCATATTATCATAAAATTTAATTTCTTTATCAACATTTTTACTTATGTTTTTGTTTGGTTCATCTTTTTTAACTGGTGTTGGTTTTACTGTAATAGGTTTAACTGATATTACATTTTTAGTTTTTGATATTTTATTATCTTTAATTTTATATTTCTTGTTTAAATCATTTGTTTTTAATTTGTCTATTTCTTCTTTATGTTCATTGTAATATTTCATAAATTCATCCTTTGTTTCGAAATTCATAATTTGTTCTTCTGTCATTTTAAAGATAAAAAAAAATAATTGACTTAACAAATTTATAATTATATTTTTGTTGCTGTATCTAAATAATTTATAACATCATTTAATTTATCTTTATTAAATGTTCTTGTTGAATTGTTTATATAGAATTGTTTTAAACCATCTGATTTAGAAATATTAGAAGCACAATTAAAAATGAATTCTCCAATAAGTTCATATTTTAATTTTTTGTTTTGGTCATAACTTAATTTATATTCATTATCATCAATTTTATAAATACGTATAATTTGATTTGTTGATAATTCGTTTGTTTGTTCTGGTATTAATCTTGGTTTTGATAATTCGATTTTTTCTTTTAATTTTTCATTTTCTATTTGTAATTTTTCATTTTCTGTTTCATATTTTTCTTTAATGGTTTTTATTTCTTCATATTGGTTATTGTTTAGTTTTTTCATTATATCATTTACAAATAAAGCATATTTTTTATCTGCCCACATCAAAACATAGTTTAATAAATCTTCATGAATATATATACCGTTAATATGATTTTCATAACGTCCTTCTCTAATTTCATAAGTTAATTTTAGGCCGCGTGTATTCTCACCTCCTAACTTTTTATTTAATTTTTCATTTAAAATGTCTATAAATTCATTATAATCTTTATTTCTTTTTAATTCTTTAAACTCCTTAATAGGTTTATTATTCTTTTTGTGTTCTTCATTAATTATATTTAATAATTTTGATATGTTTATATATCCATCATCTTTATTAATTAATATTTTATATCCAAAATATTGAGCATATGTGAAATGATAATTTTTATAATCAACATTTTCAATTGTTATATTTTCCATTTCTTTTTTAATAAAATAAAAAAAATAATTTTAAAAAATAAATTGATTATTTTTGAAAATATAAATTTATAATAAAATTTGTGGCCCATAGAATTCCCAGGGCCATAAAAAAAATAATATAAAATTTTTGCTCTGCGTGTTTCCGCGCGTTCCACTTTTTAAACACAATTTATTTATATTTTGATTTTAAAGCTTCTAATTTACTTGTTACATCATCACCTATATTACCTGACATTCTGGCACGTCCTCCTAATGATGCCCTTCCTCCCTCTTTATGTGGTGGAAGTTCATTAAATCTATTAGGTCTGTCAATTCCCATCGTTGTTAATTTTCTTCTACTATTTAATATCTTTGGTAATATCTTTAATAATCTTGGATTCATTGGTTTTATTGAACCACCAAGTTTCACACGTCCAGCATATTTTTTAATCATTTGACGATTAACAGGGTTATAAAATATTAATCCAGCATTAACGCCATCTTTAATATCTTCTGTTGTTACGTTTTCTTTTTCTAAATCCAAATCTTTTAAATTCTCTTCTACATTTTCAGTTTTCTTTTCTAATTGTTCTTTATCTTTTCCTTTAAATTCTTTAATTTGTTCTCTAATAATTGCAACAATTTGTTTTATATCATCTGGGTCTAATTTCTTCTTTTTAACTAAATCATTAACAACTTTTTCTCCTATTTTAATTGCCGAATCTGTTCCTTTTGCAGCTGATGCTATCATATTACCAACACCAGGAGCACCTAATGCAGAACCTACCATATTACCAACAACTTTAATAGCATTATTTGCCAAATCATTGTTTGCAGCAATATCTATAATTTTCTTTGTAACATTATAGGCTGGTTTTAATACTTTCTTATATCCTGGTTGTAATACTTTAGAATAGAAGTTTTTACCAAATTTAATTAATTTATCACCAAACTTACCACCGTATTTAATTGTATATCTCATTTTTGTAAATTCAGAACGTCCAACAAGTCTTAATAATTTTCTATTTGTTGATAAATCTTGTTGAAATGAACCAATTAAAATAATGTCTCTTATTGATGGTTTTTGTAAGTTATCACCTAATATTAAACGCATTTAATAAAATATAAAATATTTATTTATATTTATATATTTTTGTTTATTTTATGTGTTGTTTATCATTTAGTCTAAAATTAGTGTGCTTTGCACAAGCGCGCAAGCGCGTCCTAACTCAGATTTTTGAGATGAAAAGTTTTTTTCCAGAGTAAAAAAATAAATTACTCCTTTTAATTATTACTCCTTTTAGTCGTAAGACTAATTAATTTAATCTTGTTGAACTTCTACAGTTTCAGGAGCTTTAGTTAAAATATTCTTTAACATAACTTCACCTGCTCCAATTGATAAAGCTTTTGAACCATACCATTGAAGAAGTATTTGATTTGTTAATTGTTTTCCTGCTGCTTCATTACTATTTAAATAAAATGGGTTATATTGATTATTCCATGCTTCATATGTTAAATTGAGATTGATATCACTTCCTGGTGTTAATTCATATGGTGATAAATCAACTGCTAAACAAAAATGTTCTGTTATCCATGTTTCATATGGTATAACATCAGAAGATAATAATCCAAATTGTTCACATATTCTACAAAAATCTAAATATGCTTCCATATATGAATTTACACTAACTTCTTTACCGGGTCCTACTCCATCATGATTATAATTAGATGCGTATTGGATTGGATTACAATCATGATTTAATATTCTACCACATTTTAAAAAGTCATATCTTTTTAATGTTTTTCCTGTTGAATCTGTAATTTCTACTTGTTTTAAACATGGATTAATAGAACAATTTGCTAATCTTTGCCATTCATCAAACATTCCGTGTTCATCATCAACTTTAAATCTTTCTTGATTTAATTGTCCATAAACATTATTAATTTGATTTGTATAAACTGTTGTTCTTGGGAATGTAATAATTAATGCTGTATTACGATATTTTAATTGTACTGGTGCTGAATAGAATTGACTTGATGATGCAGTTGGTTTACCTGTAATAGATACAACAGCTGTATCTTTTGTTGAAATAAGAGTTTCAACTGGTGAACCATAATAACTTATCATTTGATTTATTGCCTCGTTTGTTAATTGATAATTTGTACAACTTAAGAACCATTGGTCAAGATATCCTAAACTAACTTGAGCGTCTGATGATTGAACACTTCCATTATTACAAATAATATTTGAATGTGGTGAACGAGTTAAAGAAATCATAATTTCCCTATTAAATATTGGTTTCATACTTTTAACTTCATGGAATAAATCTTCTAATTTAATAGCTACTGAAAATCTACATCCTGTTTTTCCATCTGCATCAGTGTTATTAACTTCTTCCATATCTTCTAAAACTCCGTTTAAGTTCATTTCTTTATCATAATATTCATTATATAAAATAATTGATTGGTCAATAAGAATAGTAGTCTCTGCTGCTACTTGTTGGTTTGCAGTTCCGGCGAGTCCTTCTAAAAATGCAGCTCCAGCTCTAGTCATATAAGGTGTTGAGAAAACAATATAAGCATTGCTAAAATCTAAACCTTTGTTTTTAAGGGCTGGATTTATCATATCGTCAGTTAATTTAATTCTATATGCCGAGTCATTTAATGGAGATGGGTCAACTTTTGTATAATCAGTTGTTAAACCTAAATGTTTTAATGCGTCTCCTGTTGCGTTATTATTAATTTGATTTGTTAATTTGAAAGTTCCGGCTTGGAATGCATATGAATGGGTAGTTTTCTTTTTAATAATTTTATTAATTTGATTACCATACATTGCTAAACTTCCGTTTGTTAATTCTTCATATGTATGATTTAAAACTGCGTCAATATCTGAATATAATGCAGGATTTCTATTTTCACTTACTACACAATTATCAATTTGTAATTTTGCGTTGTCCAAGACGGACAACAACCAACCACATCCTAATCTATAATATGAACTTGGTGATTTTGATTTATCAACAAGTGTTCCACTAACAATAAACATACAATCTTTTAAATCAATAAGATTATATTGACTTCTTCTAATAATAAAATTATATGTTCCAGATTGTGAAGTTGAAGCAGTTCCTGACATTGTTCTATTTGGTTCAACTTTAAAATTTTGTGATGAACTTCTTATAGGATTTGATATTGCATAATCCTTTTGTGAAAAGAAATATGAATCGTTTGATTGGTCGATACTTGATGTTTGTTGTATATTAATACCACTCATTTAATAAAAAATATAAAATATAAAAATAACATTTAATAATTTAAATTTAAATTTAAATAAATGAATATTACGAAGGATAAAATCGAATACATTAAAGGTGATAAAGTTAAGACTTTCAAAATACCAAAAGAAGACAGAAACATTAATTTTAAAAAATGGTCATATGGTGATGTTTTACAATATATTAAATTAACTAAACAAAAAAACAAAAAACCAAATAATAAAAATAAAATTAAATATACAAGATTAAGAACAGTTAAAGATAATAAAATTATAAATGGTAAAAAAACCATTAATGAATTAAAAGAAGAATATGTTTTAATGTCTAATAGATATGGTAGTGACTCGCCTCAAGCTAGAAGTATATTAGATCAAATAAATGAATATGGTGATAAAATTATTAATCCATTATATCAAGAATATTTAAAAGTAATGGACCCTAACAATCCATTTAAATTAACACAAAATCAATTTTGTGATATGTTGGATAGAAAATTTAATGAATTGTTACAAAATGAAGGTTTATATTACTTTTATATTACAAATACAAAATTAAGATTTAATTATGGAAATGGTGGTTATAATACATTCAATGTATTTTCAAAATTAATTAATAAAGATAAAGAAAATTATAATTTACAAATCAAAGATGATACAAAAATATATCATCCATTTATAATTAAAAATTATATTTTTAAAGATATAGTTAATAAAATTAAAAATTTGTGTAATCTTGATGATTTTAAAGATTTTTATAAATGGAATAATAATTTATCAGTTGTAAAATATAAAGAAGTAATATCACATGAAGATGATTTTAAAAAATCTGGTTTATTTCCTACTGTAATAGGTCCAAATGATGGATATTTAATGATATGTTATGATATATTTGAATATATAATGTCTAAGAATGATGGAGAAATTAGAAATAAAATTTTCTATTGTCAATATATGCAAGAAAAAGAAAATCCAACATTTACTTATGGTAATTATATAATTATAAATAATGACATTATAGATTATAAAAATTTTATTAAATATTTTATGGATGATGAAATTAATTATAATGGTAAAAACTTAGATTTGGCTTTCACTAATCTTATGATTTCAAAAACACTTCAAAAATGTGGATTAAATCCAAATATGTATAAAGATGCTTTTGGTGTTAAAGAAAATGAAATATTTGGTACTAAAATAAAAGATGATAGTAATGCAATGGAAATTGAAAATAATGAAGATAATGAAAATAAAGAAAAAGAAGATGAAGAAAATAAAAAAATGAAAAAAGAATTTGATGATTTAAGAAAAGAAAGAATGAAAAAGAAAAGTGAATTTTATACAAATAATAAAAATAAAAATCAAGATTATTATGAATGGATGAATAAAAACAAAACTAAAGATGATGAATTAACTTTTAAAATGTCTGAAGATTCAGAAGATGAAGAAGATTCGGAAAATGACGATGAAATACCAACAACAAAAATAGATATTCCTAAACCAATTGAACCTATAGTAACAACAGAAAATAAAATTATTCCAATTGTTCCAAAACAACCAGATGAAATAAAAATTGCAAAACCAGATATTTTAAAACCAATTGACCCTAATACATTATCGCCTACGACGATAGGAGTGCCACCAATTGGACAACCAATACATGATCCAAATAATATGCCTCCTGTATATCCACCAACTCTACCAATAAAAATTAATAATATTCCACCAGTAGGACCATCAACTGAACCAATAATACCAACATATAATCCTAATAATCAACCAATAATACCTATGTTGCCACCAGTAGGACCACCAACTGAACCAATAAAACAACCTAATCCACTCGATGGATTACCAACATATAATTTTATTGATAATAAACCAATAACGCCAATAATGCCACCAATAGCACCTCCAAAATATGAAAAAGATGATGAAGTTAATGATGATAATGAAATAAAACCAACAATATTAAATAATGATAATTCAATACCTGTTCCAGATGAATTATTTGAAAATTGTGATAAAGTTTATGCTTATTGTTATTATAATGAAAATCAATATTTACAATTATATGCCATTATTCTTACAGATAAAAATAATAAATTAATTAAATGTGTTACTATTGATGAATTAGAAGAAAATGAACAAATTTTTACAGATCTATTTACATCAATTTATAGTTATTATTCTGAAGCAATAAATGATTTTGAACAAAATTATAAATTACCTAAACAAAAAATAAATCAATCATTAAATATTACTTATCAAATTAAAATTCGTCAAATAGTAAAACAAATTAAAGAAGATATTAAAGTTCATGTAATAGAATGTTATGGTTTATATGATGCTAAAGATAAATTAAAGAAATATTTAAATAAAGAAAAACTTGATTTAAGAGGACCTATAAGTTATTCACCTCAAATTATGGCACGTGTTTATTTTGGAGAGAATGAAACAACAAAAGGAGGTTTTGAAATTCCAACAGTAATGGGTATTATAACATATTCAACATATAATAAAGATATAATAAAAAAACATTCATTAATAAAAATTCAAGATGTCAAAATAGAAACAAATTATATGAATAAACTTAATGATATAACTAATGAAAAAATAAAACAATATGAAAACTATCGAAAAAATGACGAAACCACAAAAATAATTAAAGAAAATATATTGCTTAAAATTAAATTAGATTTAAATTGTGAAGTTGAATATATTGATAATGGAGTTGATAAATTAATGGAAGATTTGACTAAAACAAAATTAAAACCATTACCTAAACAAGGTGAAGGAATAGTTGACAGTATTAAAGATTTTATTAATTTTAGGAAAGATGTTAAAGAAACTGAATATTACTTATTACAAAGAATTATAAAATTAGAATCAGAAATGAAGAATGTAAAAAATAAATTAGTATCAAATGATATAAGAACTAATTTAAATAAAATTAATTATCAACCTAATGATAATGATAATGATGATTGGGATAATGAAGGTAATGGATTTACATGTTCAAGATGTGGAAAAATAAACCCTAAATTCTTTAATGGTAATTATCCAACACTTTCAGAATTTAGAGAACAATTTAGTAAATTATAATATTATGTATAATATATTATATTCTAGTCTGAAATTATAAAAATTAGTCTAAAATGATTTTTTGAGAATAAAAGTATTTTAAACATAAAAATATTTTTTGAGATAATTAAAAATTATGTATGATATATTATATTCTAGTCTGAAATTATAAAAATTAGTCTATCACTGATTTTTGAGAATAAAAGTTTTTTAACCATAAAAATATTTTTTGAGATAATTCAATATTACATGTATAATATCAAAACTAGTCTGAGATTATAAAGATTAGTCTATCACTGATTTTTGAGAATAAAAGTATTTTAAACATAAAAATATTTTTTGAGATGTCTCAACATTACATGTATAATATCAAAACTAGTCTGAGATTATAAAGATTAGTCTATCACTGATTTTTGAGAATAAAAGTATTTTTTTTTTAAATTTAAAAATGTCTGATGATATAAAAACACTTCCAAAAATAGAATTTGATATTATGAACTTATTAGAAAAGAAACAAATTAAAAAATTAATTAAATCAACACAAATAACTAAAGATGATGATTATAAACTATTATTTAATAAAATATTTTCTTTAATTAATCCTATAAAATTAGATATTATTTATGATATTTATGAATATTACAAAACAGAAAAAACAGTATTAAAAATTGTTTTATCAACATTACAAAAAGAATCTCCTAAAAATATAAATGAAATTAGTGAATATGATACATCAATAAATAAATATATAAAAGAAATAGATGATTTAAAATATAATATACGACATCAAATACATTTAGATTATGATGGATTTGTTATGTCGAAAATATATTTTAAATTAAAAAATAACTGTTCAATTAATTATAAAAATGCATTAAAAACAATTACAGAAATTGTTAATTATTAATTTATATCTTTAATATAAAATATATAGGTAATTCTATTTTTTTACCTTCAATTTCTACAATTCCATTTCCATAATTATATTCTACAAATATACCCGGTGTTATATAATAACCCCTTCGTTTGTTAAATCTTTCATTTGTTTTTGAATCATCAATATAACACATAACTTTATCACCTGATTCATAGTTATAAAATCCATCCATTCTTAATTTATTAACTATTTCATTATTATATCTTATACATTCAGAAATATATTTATATTCTTGGTTTATTGTCATTTCTGAAGGTTTATATCCTGTTGTTGTGTGTTTAACATTATTATAAATTGTTATTAATTGTTGTAATGTTTTATTAAATTCATTCTTATCTCTTGGTTTAATGTTTAATTTACTCGTTTTACTCGTAAGAGTAAATAATCCATCTCTTATTGTTCTTATAACTCTGTCAATGATTCTATTATGATTTGTATATTTGGATGAACTTGAATATGTTCTTATATTTTTACTTTTAAAATATTTCTTTAATTCTTTACTATTTAAAGAACTTTCACCATCAAAACGAATATTATTTATATTTATTTTTTGTAATAATGTATTTAATGCTTTAATTATGTCTGTATTATCTTTTGTTGGTATCATAATACCATATAAATATCTTGTATTAATATTAATTATAAATAAATATATTAATTGTTTATAATCTTTGTTTGTTGTGAAGAATACCAAATCAGCTTCATATGAATCAATGTATGGACTAAAATATTTTCTTGCATATTTCTTTTTCATTAATTTAGGATTTATATCTTTCAATTTATTTATTTGTTCATGTGTGTTTTGATTCCTGAATGTTTTTGATATAAATGGATTATTTATTTTGATTTTATTAATGTCTTTAATTTCATCATCTTTAAATGTTTCATTTGTAAAATTATTAACTTCTAAATCATCCTTTTTAGTTCTAAATCTATAGCCTTTTTTTCTAACTGACATTTTTTTATTAATTTTAAATTTTTTATTTTGTATAAAATGTCAGCTTATAAAAATCATTGGACAAGTGAGAATAAAGAAACAAAAATTAATAAACTTGATGCGGGTGTAATTTATAATATTGAAGATGTTCAAAAAATAGAAACATCATTTGGTAAGAAATATATTATTATTGATGATGAAGAAAACAGATATTGGCCAAATAAGAAATTAGAAGAATTTATTAAATCACATAAAGATATTAAAAAATTTCAATTAACAACTTCTGATTTTAAAGATTTTAAAAATAAGAAGGGTGAAGTTGTTAAATATTTAGAAATATCAATTGATTATTAATTTCTTTATTTCTTATTTCTTATTTTTTTTGTATAAA
>Ga0326513_10001226_pt1 | contig 20837 bp, 20 predicted proteins | sample 2_2465_0518_D_FD_203654 | JGI IMG/M metagenome (GOLD analysis project Ga0326513, IMG submission 203654) | Bovine rumen microbial communities from UC Davis, California, United States - 2_2465_0518 | ecosystem: Host-associated > Mammals > Digestive system > Stomach > Rumen | place: USA... | reverse complement strand
GCCCCCCGCCCCCCTTGCGCAGGGCCGCCCAGTGCTCGCCGAGCCACTTCGCGTAGTCGCCGCCGTAGAGGGCCGCCACGCGGCGGAGCAGCTCCTCCTCCGTAATCACCTCCGGCTTCGGCACATGCAGCAGTATGTGGAAATGGTTCGACATCACGCAGTGGTTCAGAACCTCCACGCCCGAAAACGCTGCGGCCCGGCGCATCATCCTGACGAACGCGCACTTGTCGCCCTCACCGAACTTGAACAGCTGGAACGCCGTCCTGCTCACAATGTGGTACCACCCTTCCCCGTCGTTCTTTATCCGCGCCATGCGCATCTCTAATTTCCTCCTGTCCCAACAATACTACCATGTCCCGGCACTGTTGTCAATAGAATGTCTGTCCCTTTATGCACACGCCGTCAATAATATGTCTGTCCCTTTATGCACAACTATCCTTTAGGCGTGAATCCGTTATAATATCTGTGGAGCTTCTTCTCCATGGACATCGTTGAAGAAATAAAACAGGACCGGGAACGCGGAGCGAAACGGCTGGAAGCTGAATACAAGGCGGGGCTGATGACCCTCGCCCGCCGCTTCTGCCATGACCCTGGCGACGCCGAGGAACTGCTGAACCGCACTTTCGCCGCCGTGGTCGATGGGATTGACGACTATCTTGAGCAATCGGCATTTTTCGCATGGATGTGCCAGATTCTGGTGAACATCCACACGACGGATGTCCGCCGCAAGTCCCACCAGAACGAGGTATATCCGGGCATCGTCCCGGACATCGCGGACGAGAGCGCCCAGGAGGAGGTCTACCGCAACCTTGACCGCTCGCTTCTCCACGAGGCGATTGAGACGCTGCCGCAGGACCTGAAGGAAGTGATTGTGATGCACTACCTCATGGACGAGCCGGTCACGAAGGTGGCGAAGTTCGTGGGGCAGCCCGTAAGCACAATCAAATGGCGGCTTCATGTCGCCCGCAAGGCCCTCGCCGCCAAACTTGGCGTTGCGGCGAAGAAACCCGGCGGCAGGGCCGTGATGTTCGCGCTTGCGCTCTGCGCGCTTGCTGCGTTTGGCGCAGCGACATCACTTGCCGTCGTCCGTCTGCGGCAGGCGCATCAAACCGCGCAGGGACAGCAAGCGGACAACAGCGGGGAGGTGGCATCGCCCAAGTTGCCAGCGGTCGCCGCAAACGGCGTTCCTCACGCCGCGACCCCATCGGTCCAAGAAGCAGACGCAATGCCGTTAATTTCTACAGGAGACCAATCCATGAACGCAACGACACGCAAAGCGGCGCTTGGCGCCGCCACCGCGCTGGCACTGGCCAGTGTGCCTTCCGCCGCCTCCGGCGACGAATACCAGTTCATCGTTTCCGGCGACATGGCCACCGCCGCCACGACAGGGCTTAGTTCCGGAGAGTCCGCCACCGGACCGCTGAGCGTTCGGCAGCACGCCGTCGCCGAATCGCGCACCATGGCCCTATCCTCGGTCAAGCCCTTCGGCTTCGTCATGGTCATCAGGTAGCCACACGCAAGCAAATTCGACAATTACCACAAAACAGGGGAACAAAGCATGAACTTCGCAAGAAAAACCACCGTTCTGGCAGCCGCCGGAATCGCGACGGCCGCGATGGCCGTTGACGTTAGCAACGTGCAGATGACACAAAACCCAAACACCTGCAAAGTGACGATAACATACGAGCTTTCAGGCCCGGCCGTGGTCACGCTCGACATCCTCACAAACGCGGCCCCAAACGCGGCCACCGGATGGGCCTCCATAGGCGGCCAATACATCTGGAGCGCAAAGGGGGCTGTCTGGCGCAAGGTCACGGACGCCGACGCGGCCGGCGGGACCTACACCATCACATGGCAGCCCGCGGAGTCGTGGCTCGACGGCGACGGCAATGGGTTCCGGGTCGCGGACGGCTGCGCCAAGGCCGTTGTCTCGGCCTGGTCGCTCGACAACCCGCCAGACTACATGGTGGTTGACATCTCAACCGCCGCGCAGCCGAACACGCAGCGCTACTACCCGGCCGTCGATTTCCTCCCCGGCGGCATCCTCGGGAACGACGACTACCGCGGGGCGTCGCTCGTGATGCGCAAGTGCCCGGCCGCCGGCGTCGAGTGGACGATGGGCAGCGTCGCCGAAGCAGGGCGCAATGCCGACAAGGAAGCCACGCACAAGGTGCGACTTGCGGAGAACTACTACCTGGGCGTGTTTCCCGTGACGCAGGCGCAATGGGCGCTCATCCAGACGAGCCGCCCGTATCCGTCCTGCTTCCAATACGAGGCCGACAAGAAGTGGCGCCCCGTCGAATACGTCTGCTACAACGAACTGCGGCTCAGCAATTCCGAGACAAGCGGCCAGGCGGCGTACTACTGGCCGAACGACCCGCATGCCAATTCCTTCATCGGCCGTCTGCGCACAAAGACCGGCATCGCGTTCGATTTGCCGTCGGAGGCGCAGTGGGAGTTCGCCGCGCGCGCCGGAAACGGCGAGGGCAAGTGGGGGGACGGTTCGGACTACCTCTCCAGTTCGACCGACGCCAACCTCTCCGCGCTCGCCTGCTACGGGCGCGCCAACATCCAGAATTCCGTTTCGGAAGGCAACACGACCTGGGCCGCGGCGGACGGCGGCACGATGCCCGTGGGCACGCACGCCCCGAACGCCTGGGGGTTCTACGACATGAACGGCAACGTTTTCGAGCCGTGCAACGACTGGTTCGAGAACAACCCGTCCGCGCATGGGGGTGCCGTGAACATCGATCCCGACAATCCCGCGAAAGACCTTTCCGGCGCGAACGGCACGTATCGCGTCTGGCGCGGCGGATCGTATCGCCATGGCGCTTCGTCGTGCCGCAACGCCGCCCGCACCGAGGGCATCGTAAACGGGCGCTACAACATCGCGGGCGTCCGCGTGGCGTGCCCCGCCAGCGCCGAGTAGAACTTCGGGAATGCCGGCAGCGGCCGAAGGCAACCGGCCGCTGCCGATGGCTGGTGAAACATGAAAAGCAGCGCCATTCTAGCCTTCTGGCTCGCCATGGCGGCGACCGCCGCCATGGCGCAGGGTCGCGACGTCGAGCACGGCGGCCGCGTCTGGCACTTGACGCCGGGATGCCGCCTCGACGGCGACCTGCTCACGGTCTCCATTCCAGAAGGGCTTTACCCGCAGACGCAGTGGGCGGAGACGGAGATTGACCTCGCGCAGTGGGAGAACAGGGGCTTTGAGGCAAGCGTCCGGGCGCGCGGCGAAAACATCGCCCAGCCGACGGAGCCGTGGCTTGGCTTCAAGTTCATGCTCAGCTACCGCGACCGCTTCACCGGCGCCATGCGCTACCCGGAGGGCGGCGCCCCGCTCGGCTCGTTTCCATGGACGGAAACGTCCTTCCGCCAGATGGCCTGGTTTCGCGGCGCAGACGGCCCCGGCGTCCTCCATCTCGGGTTACAGGGCACCAGCGGCACAGTGGTCTTCGACCTCTCGACGCTGCGCATCGGCGACCTTCGCCCCATCTGGCCGGTCACGAACCAGACCCACAGGTGCCAATACACGGATGGGCAACCTGCGACGGCTGCAGATTCAGACCCGGTTGTTCCATCCGCGCGCCAGCGGCGCGGCGTCATGTCCCCCTCCGGGCGCGACATGCGGGAGGACGATTTCGCCACGCTCGCCTCGTGGGGCGCGACGCTCCTGCGCTACCAGATGGTCCGTGACTGGCACGGCGTCGGCGCGAACCAGGACCTGGACGACTACGACCGCTGGCTGGACGGCAGACTCGACCATGTGGAAGGCGTGGTGCTGCCGATGGCGGCCAAATACGGGCTGAAGGTGGCCATTGACCTGCATGTGACGCCTGGCGGCCGCGACGCCTCGCACGAAATGAACATGTTCCACGACGAGCGCTTCGCCGACCACTTCGTCGAATGCTGGCGACGCATCGCGCGGCGCCTCCGCGGCAACAGGGGCGTCATCTACGGCTACGACCTCTGCAACGAGCCGCAGCAGCAGCGCGCGGCGCCGCCGGGTCTGGACGGCTGGAACCTCCAGCGCCGCGCCGCCGAGGCAATCCGGGAAATCGACGCCGACACCCCGATCATCGTCGAGTGCAATGTCAACGACGCCCCTCCCGGCTACCAGAACATGTCGCCGCTCGACATGCCAAACGTCATCTACGAAGTCCACATGTACGGCCCCGGCGACTTCACGCACCAGGGTATCCAGGGAATGTCCATGGACCGCTGCCGCTGGCCCGACGAGTCGCGCGGCTGGAACCGCGACTACATCCGTTCGGTTCTCGCGCCGGTTCGCGCGTTCCAGCTCCGGCACGGGGCGCGCATCTACGTCGGCGAGTTCAGCGCCGTCGCGTGGGCGGAAGGCGCGGACGCCTGGCTACGCGACGCAATCGCTACATTTGAAGAATACGGCTGGGACTGGACATACCACGCCTTCCGCGAATGGCGCGGGTGGAGCGTGGAACACGAAGGGCCGGACATCGGCCAGATGGAGCCATCCGCAGACAACCCGCGCAAGCGCGCGCTGCTGGATGGCCTGCGCCATTGACGCAAGAGGGGGCTGCAAGTTTCGCCATGTGGCGCGCTTGCCCCGGGGCGACTCCTTCCACCGCGTGCGGGCGATTTGTCGCGCGCCATGCGGATTTTTGGTAGAATATCTAGCGATGAACTCAGAAGAACTAGCCAAAAGAATCACGGCCATACTTGAAGACAATAAGGCCGAGGACATCAAGGTATACGATGTGCGCGGGACATCGTCGGTCACCGACTTCAATGTCGCGGCGACGGGTCTTTCCACGCCGCATCTGCGCGCGCTCGTCTCGAATGTCAGGACCGCCCTCAAGCAGGACGGCGTCCCTGGCTACAGGGCCACGGGCGACCATGAGAGCGGCTGGGTCGTGCTTGACTACATCGACGTAATCGTCCACCTGTTCATCCGCGAGGCGCGGGAATACTACGATTTGGACTCGCTCTGGGCCGGAAAGGCCTAGAGCGGCGCAGCGCGCAATTTTTTAAGCGAACAAACACCAGGAGACTAAAGCCATGCTATACGAAATGACCGGGACGATCAAGCTCATCAGCGACATGCAGACGTTCCCAAGCGGATTCACGAAGCGCCAGTTCGTCATCACGACGGAAGGCGACCGCTTCCCGCAGGACATCGCCATGAACTTCAAGAAGGAGCGCTGCGCGATTCTCGACGGCTTCAAGGCCGGCGAGCGGGTGAAGGCCACCTTTGGCCTCAGCGGGCGAGAGTGGAATGGCAAGTATTTTGTCGACGTGGACGCCATCAAGCTTGAGTCCCTTGACGCGGCCGGCGAATCTTCCGGCGGCATGGAGGCCGAGGTCGACGTCCCGCCAGTGGCCGACTACGACGACGGCGACGTGATGCCGTTTTAATAGCGGCGGGCGATGTTTGCCGAACCGCAGAGCGCAGACGGGCGCAGGCTTGGCGACCTAATTGAGTCGGGCGCGGCCTGGCTTGGCCGCCGTGGCGTGGGCGACGGGCGGCTTCTCTGCGAATGGCTTGCCTCCGCCGCGCTTGGCTGCCGCCGCACCGACCTGCCGCTGGCCGCGACGCCGCCGCCTGAAGTCGTCGAACGCCTGCGCGAGGGGCTGCGCCGCCTTGGCGCCGGCGAACCAATCCAGTATGTCGTCGGCGACTGGGACTTCAGGATGCTGACACTGAAGACGGACAAACGCGCGCTGATTCCGCGCCCGGAGACAGAGGGTCTGGTTTCGCTGGTCCTCGAAGAGCCTGGCGTGTGGGGTTCCGGCGCCCCACGCATCTGCGACATCGGCACGGGGACTGGCGCGATTGCGCTGTCACTCGCCTATGAACGCCCGCAGTGCCTGGTGACTGCCGTGGACAGACAGGAGGCCGCGCTCTCACTTGCGCGCGAGAACGCCGGCCGCCTCGGCCTCGCCAGCCGCGTCGAGTTCATCCTGGGCGAGAACTGCGCCGGGGCCGCGCCCGGGACGTTCGACGCCATAGTCTCCAATCCACCATACATTGAAAGCGCGGCCGTGGACGCACTGCCGCCGCTTATCCGCGACCACGAGCCACGCACCGCGCTCGATGGGGGCCCGGACGGCCTGGACACGCTGCGCGGCATCATCCACGACGCAGCGATAGCCCTTAGGCGCGGCGGGTTCCTCTTTCTGGAAATCGGGGATGGACAGGGGGATTCCGTGCGCTCCCTGATGGAAGACTCGGGCTTTTCGGATGTGGCGATTCTAAAGGATTTGGCCGGCCTTGTCCGATACGCAAGAGGAAGAATAGAGTGACATGGCTCAAGAATGGAACATAAAGCCCAGGTCAAGGGTGTGCCACATCTGCGGCAACGGCTTCCGGCAGGACGGGGAGTGCGTCTCCGCGCTCTTCGCCACAATGGACGGCTCCTACGAGCGCCGCGACTATTGTCCCGGCTGTTGGGATAAGCGCCCCGCCGGCGAGGAGCCTTTCAGCCAGTGGCAGGCGACAATCGCCGCCGCGCCGGCGGCGTCGAAGGACGAGCCAATAAGGCGCGAAACCGCGGAGACGCTGCTGCGCCGCCTTGTCGAACTCGACGACCCGGCCAACGTAAATGTCATCTACATACTCGCGGTCATGCTGGAGCGGAAGCGCCAGCTTGTCGAGCGGGCCGCGAAGCCGCGCCCCGAGGGCGGCATAATGCGCGTCTACGAGCACAAGGCGAGCGGGGACACCTTCCTCATCGTGGACCCGCAGTTGCGCCTGGACGCAATCGGGGAAGTGCAGAAGCAGGTCGTCGAGCTGCTGGGGCAGGATGGCCGCCAGCCCGGCGCGTAACATTGAATTTGAAGGGGTTTGCCAATGGCATGCATAGTCACAAGGAAGAAACATGGTGGCGCCTGGCGCGGGGGGCGGACGGCATTCGCCCTCCTGGCCGCGCTGGCAATCGTCGCAGTGGCGGCCGCATGGGCCATGCGGCGCAAGGCGCCAGGGCAGGAAGTCCTGCCTGAAACGCCGGCCGCGCCCGCGCCAGTGGCCCGCGTTGAAAAGCCAAGCGAAGTGAAACCCACGCCTGCTCCAAAGGTGCGGGCGCCGGAGCCAGAGCCGGCGGAGGCGGCGGAGGCGGAACCGGCGCCAAAGCGCGAAGGGCTCCCCGACTACGTTCCCGACGGCTACATGCGCAAGCCTGGGCAGATGATTCTCCCGAACGGGAAGGTCATGACCTTCCCGCCCCCGGAACCCGGCAAGACCCACATGCTCGTCGCAGGCGGACGGACATGGGAGTGCGACAGCGAGGGAAACTTCCGCGACGTGACGCCACGCCAGCTTTTCAAGACGGCATTCGAGGCCAATTTCCTTGCCATGTCCGTCGAAGGCCGCAGTTTCATCCCCACCACCCTCACCGGCCTTGACAAGGACGATGTTGTCGCGATGCTGACAAAGGAATACGTGCCGATTGGCGACGAAACCGAGCATGAGCTGGAGCAGCTCGCCGCGTATGAGGAGATGCGGGCCGCGGCCCTCGCCTACATCGATGAGGGCGGCGACTTCGACGACTTCGTCGCGGACATCAACTCGTTCGTGCAGGCCGAGCGCCGGATACGCGCGCGCAGCCTCCAAAAGGTCATGATGCTCTACAAGGACGGTCGCATCGACGAGGCGAAGGCAGAGGCGGCCACGCTTGACGACGTCCTTGTATCGCAGGGCTACAAGCCGCTTCATCTGCCGCCGCAAGTCCGCGAGGCTTTTGGCGAATAGGCCGCCGCAGGCCATTTTTGCAATCACAAGGTATCAGGAGAAACGAACGCCATGAACAAAACGATGCCAGTCGCGCTTGCGCTCGCCGCAATCGTCCCCGTCCTCGCCATCGCCCAGGAGGCCGCGCCAGCCGCAACGGGCGAAGTGGCCCAGGAGGCCGCGCCAGCGACGCAGAAGGATGCTCCAGCCGCCACTCCCGCCGTGGAGGAGGAATACTACGACATGTTTACCGGCAAGAAATGGACGCCGGACTCGAAATGGACGATTGAGCAGCTGAAGGCGCGCGACGAGCGCGTCCTCAGGAAAACCGGCGGATTCCTGCACCTCCCAGCCGAGGGGCCGCTGGCCATGGTGGTTGACATGCGCGCAAAGGCCAGGCAGACCATCGACGAGGTCGCGCGCCTTTACACGCTTGGGACAAAGCTGGCGATGCGCGTGGAGAAGGATCCGCGCGGCGAGGCCGCACCGCTGGCCGCAGCCCGCGCGAAAATGGCGGCGGAGTCCCCGCTCATGCTCATCGCCGTCGTCGATGGCGACCCCGACCTCCCGGCACTCTCCGTTTTTCCCGAGGAGCGCATCGGCATCGTGAACGCCGACAGGCTGCGCAGGGAGCACGAGGACGACCCCTCCGCCCCGGAGATGCGTGTCTCAAAGGAAATATGGCGCGCCATCGGCTTCATCGGCGGCATCGGCTTTTCAGCGCAGGAAAACGACATGATGCAGCCCTACTACACGCTTGAGGAAATCGACGCCAACAACCATCCCTATATCCAGCCGATGAACATGGCGAAGATGGCCGCGCTGTGGAAGCGCTTCGGAGTGAAGCGCGAGCGCCGCATCCCTTATTTCAAGGCGGTGAAGGAAGGATGGGCCCCCGCTCCGACCAACGAGTACCAGCGCGCGATTTGGGACGCGAACGCAGCCGAAAAGAAGGCCGGACAGGACGCCCAGGAATCCAAGAACTAGATTGCGGGTCTGGCGTCAACGATGCGCAGCTTGACGGAATGGGTTCCTGAATAATCGTCGGGCAACAGCGTTGCGGCGAAGTCCCAGCGGCCATGCCGCCGGAATTCATCGAGCAGATCCTGCGCCCCGAACCAAAGTCCCTCAATGGTCGCGCCACCGTCGTCCGCAATGGAGAGCCGAAGGCCCTTGGGCACGGTTCTCCCCAGTATCGACGCCTTGGCGGCGACGTTCGCGATTTCGAAAACCGGTTCCGGGTTCCCCTCCCCGAATGGCGCGAGCTTTGCGACGGCATCGAGCAGTCCGGCGTCTATGCGCGAAACAGGCAGGCACCCGGCTATTTCGAGTTCTGGCGCGGCGGCCACACCCCCGGCCTGGCGCAGGCAGGCCGCGGAAAACGCCCGCCGAAATGACTCCAGGTCGCCACGCTTAACGGATAGCCCTGCGGCGGACTCGTGGCCGCCAAAGGTTACAAGCAGGTCTGCGCACTCCTCAAGGGCCGCATGGACATCGTAGCCCGCCGGCGCGCGGACCGAACCCCGCCCGATTTCCCCGCCCATAAAAGAAACGAGAGCAGCCGGGCGTCGGTACCTCTCAGAAATGTGGGCCGCGCCAAGGCCGACTACGCCCGGATGCCAGTTGTCGGCCGCGCCGACGAAAGCGCCGTCGGCATCGGGGTCGAAGATGTCCCGCGACTTCGCCTGGGCCGACGCCTCGCCGTCGATCCTCGCGCACTCGCTTTTCCGCAAGGCGTTAGTCTGCTTCAGGCGCACGGCCAGGTTGCGCGCGACATCCGGGTCGTCGGCGAGGAGCAGGTCAAGGGCAAGGGTGGCGTCGGCCATGCGTCCGGCCGAGTTGATGTGCGGCGCAATCACATATCCAATTGTGCGGGTGTCGATGTCTCCGGAGTCCATTGTCGCGAGCATTAGCTGCCGAAGGCCGGTGGACGGGCGCGAGTTGAGTGCCTTCAGCCCTAGGGAGACGATTGTGCGGTTTTCGCCATCGAGCGGCACGACATCGGCGACCGTCGCGACGGCAAGCGCGCCGAGCCAGGAGAAGAGCGCGCGGCGTGCCGAAATCCCCGCCGAGTCCTTTTCCGGGAGGCGCAGGAGGACAAGGCCTGCGGCCAGCGTGAAGGCAACGCCCGCGCCGCAGAGATGGCGTAGCGGGGCTGGGACTCCTGCCATGTGGGGGGCGACGGCGACGCATTCGGCCGGAAGAACGGCATCGCCGGGAAGATGGTGGTCTGTGACGACCACCCTCGTCCCGGCATCGATGAAGCGGCGCATGGACTCGCTGGCGGTTATGCCGCAGTCAACTGTGACCAGCACGTCCGGGACCCCGCCTGCGAGGCATCTTGCGACGGCGGCGTCTGTAAGCCCGTAGCCCTCGGAGCGGAACGGGATGAAGGTGCGGACACGCCCGCCGAGCGAGCCAATCACGGATGCGGTGATTGCGGTGGCGGTAATTCCATCGGCGTCGAAGTCGCCGAAGACGACTATTTCCCCGCCGCGGTCCATCGCGGCGGAAATCTCGGCCGCCGCCGCGCGGACGCCTGGGAAGTCAAACGGGTTGGCGATGTCGGCGAGGCGCGGTTCGACAAGACGCCGCAAGGCCTCGGCATCGGACGCGGCCTCCGGGAAGCGCGCGGCGACAAGCCCCCACAGCTCCTTGGGGAAGCCGAACTGGCGTGCGAAGTCGGGCGGCTCGACGGGAGCCGCGGGTTTTGACCAGACATATTCGGGGAGTGGCATGGCTTGGTGTTCTCGACAATGGCGTGGGCTTGGTGGCGTCACGTGCCTTTGGCGGCGGCGCTGATAGCGGCGGCAAGGGACATCAGGAAAATGATGAGCGCGAAGGCGGCCAGCCTAAGCGAAAGCTCGTGCAGGCAGCGGCGGCGGCCGATGGACGCCAAACCCGGGAGACGACGTGGGAACGGGGCGAAAATGGCGACTGCGGCGGCAGTGGTGGCCGTCGCCCCGCCGGGGGAGAACAAGACCCAGGCGAGGCCGGACGGGATGTAGCGCCAAAGACGGGCAGGCATGGCGCAGAGGGCCGCGACCGCCGCAAGCGCCACGCAGGCCAAGGCCAGACGCGGCAGCGCGGGGCGCGGCATGGGGTCGTCGCAGTAGGGGCATACGGCCATGCCGCCGGCGACTGGTCGCCCGCACGAAGGGCATTTCGGCCGCCCGCTCATTGGCGCCGCGCCTCCCGTCCCGCCGCCGCGCGGCCGCCGGCGCTTGACGGCGCGGCCACCTTGCGCTCGCTGCTGACATCCCGAGGGAGATCGCCGGCAATCGCGTCGAGGATCGCGTCAATCGTCACGATGCCTAGCATGGGGATTGCCTTGTCGCGGACGATTGCGATGCGCTGCGAATGGTTGCGCATCTTCGGGAGGATGTCGTCGGCGCGCATCGAGGCCTTGATGTAAAAGGGCTTGCGCATTGACTCCGCAACCCGTTCCTCCGGATTCCCGGCGATTCTGGCAAGGACATCCCTGATGTGCAGAACGCCAAGGCACTTCCCGGACGCGGGGTCGATTACGGGGAACTTGCCATGCCCGGTCTGCGCCACGAGCCGCGAAACGTCGCCAAGCGTCGATTCTGGCCCGAGCGTCGAAACCCCTGAGGCGGGGACCATGATGTCGCGGGCGGTGCGCGACTGCAGCGCAAGCGCCCTGGCGATCATTAGGTTTTCAAGCGATGAAATCTGCCCGGTCGCCTCGCTGTTGCTCGCCAGGATGCGCAGATGTTCGCGGGAGACGCCGGCGCGGGACTTTGCCGAATCGCCGCGCGCCGAAGGGACTATGAGCGAAGTCATTGCGGTGGTGGCGCGGGACAGTGGCCACAGGAGCGTCTCCGACGCGCGAAGGATGCGGGCGAAGGGCAGCGACCTCGAAATTGGGCGGACGCTGAACCAGGCCTTCGGGAGATATTCGCCGAACACCAGGATTGTCGCGGTCGAGACCGCCGATGAAAAGCCAAGCCCCTTCGCTCCGAAAAGCGAGTATGCGAGGGACGCTGACAGGGTCGAGACCATCACGCTTGCGATGTTGCCGCCAACGAGAAGCGTCCCAAGCAGGCGGTCGGAATCGCGCAGCGAGCGAAGAAGCAGCTTTGCGCGCATGTCGCCGTTTCGCGAAAGGTGCAGGAGCCTCAGCCGGCCGCACGAGATGGCGCCGGTCTCCATCCCGGCGAAGAAGGCGCAGGCGGCGTGGCAGAAAAGCAGCAGAAGTATCTTAGCCGTCATTGCGCCCTCCCGCCCCAATGCCGTCATGCTCCGTGGAGTCGCCCTGGCCTCCGCCATCGTCCGGCGGCGGGCCGGATTCGGCGTCGCCGGGCGCAAGTTCAAGTTCGGCGTCAAGGATGCGGAGTTTGCGGTGCCGCGTGACGCGGACCGTGCAGCCCTGGGCCGTGACGGACTCGCCGGTGCGGAGGAATCGTCCGGCCTGCGCGGCTATCCAGCCGGAAAGCCTGTCGGCGCCCTCCGCCTCAAGTTCGGTCCCGATTGCCCGGTTGACAAGTTCAAGGCTCGCGTCGCCGTCAACCCGCCATGTGGCGTCGCCGATTTTCTCGATGGGGTCGCGCGGCGGCGTATCGGAATTCTCGGCTAGGGGTCCCGTAAGCACCTCGAGTATGTCGCCACGCGTAACCAGCCCGGCCACGCCGCCGTATTCGTCAATTACGCAGACAATGTGGCGGCGGCTGCGCTGCATGGTCACGAGAATGTCGTCCAGTGTCGCGGTCTCGGGGACGAACACCGGCTTGGAGAGGGCGGAGTCGAAGTCGTGCTCCGGATCTAGCAGGTATGCGCGGACGTCAAGGAACGCGTTGATCGAGTCGGGCGAGTTCTCGTAGACGGGGAGGTTGCGGAATGGCGTGGACCGAATCAGCGCCGGGTAGGTAGATGGCGCCTCGTCGAGGTCGATGCCGGATATGTCGACGCGCGGCGTCATGACATCGGCGGCGGACATCGAGGAAAGCTGCATGATGCCGGAGGTCAGGCGGCGCTCGTAGGCGTCAAGCGTCCCCTGCTCGTTCGAGAGGTCGAAGGCCGTCACAAGTTCGTCATCGGAAAGCGACTTGCGCTCTGGGTCGCGGAAAGGCGCGATGTGCTCAGGCAGGAACTCCAGCAGGCGGCGTATCGGGGAGAAGGCGGCGTGGAGCAGGCAGACGGGGCCGGCGGCCATGCGTGCGATTTCAAGGGGGAAGCGGATCGCCACGCGCTTGGGGGCGATTTCACCGAAGAGGAGCAATGCCACTGTCGTCGCGGCGATGGAGACGAGCGATGCGCAGGACGCCAGCGCCGGGATGGCGCGGACAATCGAATATGCGATGGCCGCAATCACGACGTTGACAAGCGTGTTGCCGATGAGAAGCGTGGAGAGAAGGTGGCGCGGCGTGGCCATCATGGCGGCGACGCGCGCCGCCGCCCCCTTGCGCGCGCCGAGCGCGCGGAGCTGGAGCGGGTCAAGCGAAAAGAGGGCCGTTTCCGAACCGGAGAAGAATGCGGACGCGGCGAAAAGCAGGGCCAGCGCTGTAATCTTGACTGCGAGGAGCGTTTCTGTCATGGGGTGTCGAGATCATCGACATGGAGTTTCGTCTGCGTTCCGGTGCCGGGGCGCTTCACTTCGAGATTGCGGATCATCCAGCGGCCGTTGATTTTTCCAACTGAGGCAACCCACATCCAGCGCACACGCGAGCCGTCGGGGCCCAGTTGCTCCGCCTGGCGGAGGAAGGAGTGCTTGCGGTCAATCCACAGGCGGACGGCCTGGCAGTTTTCAATTGGCTCCGGGGGGCGGACTTCCACCACGTCGCAAAGCGTCCCCTTGAACACGGCCGGCTCCAGCAGCGTGGCGTCCTTCCACCAAAGGTAGGAGAGCGATATGTCGAGCCATGTGATGTCGGTCCCCGCGATTTGGCTCGACGGCGGAGGCGCGGCAGCCGGCTCGCCGTTGGCGTCAAAGAATTCCACCTCGGTGGCGCCCGTGCCGCCCAGCGTCAGCTTCATCGTCGAAAGCGGCCTGCCAAAGGCGTCAAGGAGCGCGTATTGGGCAGTCGGCTCGTCCGCCCCCCAGTCGAGTTCCATCGCGAAAGGGACCTCTCGTATGACAACGCCGGACGGCCTTCGCAGAATGAGAGAGCCGAACAGGGCGACCGGCTCGTCAGGAAAGACGGAGACGGTGCGGCGCAGCACCTCGCTGGCGGATCGCGGCCGGGCGTCTTCCGCGCGGGCGCCTTGCGCGAACATGGCCGCGGCAATGCAGATTATTGCGGTTACTTTTCTCATTTGCGACAAAGGAGATTCTATAAAAAGGCGCAGGGCGCGTCAAGCGCCGCGCGCGACGCTACAGGGCAAACGACTGCGGCAGCAGCGCTCCCAGCGTGAAGCGCTCGACACGGCCCATCCCGAGCGTGCAGCAAATCACCGGCATCGACGGCTGGCAGAACTCCGCAAGCACCTGGCGGCAGGCACCGCACGGATACGCCGGGGTGTCGGCGCCCCCCGCGATTGCGATTGCCGCAAAGTCGCGGACGCCCTCGCTGACGGCCTTGAACACCGCAGTCCGCTCGGCGCAGTTGGTCAGGCCAAACGAGCCGTTCTCCACATTGCATCCGGTGAACACGCGTCCGTCGGCGGACAGCAGCGCCGCGCCGACCCGGAAACCGGAATACTTCGCGTAGGCGTGGGACGCGGCGCCGACGGCCGCCCTGAGAAGGACCTCCTCGCCGGATGGCCCATCTGCGCCCTCCGGCCTTACGGGCCTTATCCCGGCATCGGACAGCATCGCGCGCACCGCCTCCATCGGCAGGCCAATGACATTGCTGTAGGAGCCGATGACCTCACTGACGACGATTTCGCCGAAGTCCGACAAGTCATACGCGCCGGCCCTGTCAAACGGCGCCACCTTGCCGATGTAGGCCACAATGTCCTCCGCCGAAAGTTCGCGGAAGACGACTTCGGACGCCTCCACCCTGACGGTCGGGCGCTCGGCCCCAGGCGCCAGCAGGGCGACGCCCGTGAATACCGTGTGGCTCCTTCCCGAAAGCCAGGCGAGCATTTCGGCCGCTTCGGCAATGTCTCGGGGTTTGCCCAGAAGTCGGCCTTCGCGCCAGACAACGGTGTCCGCGCCAAGAACGGATGCGCCGGGGTTGAGCATGGCCACCGCCCCCGCCTTGGCCGAGGCGTTGCCGACCACCGTCTTCACAGGGTCTGAGTCGATGCGGATTTCCGGGACGTCCGACGGCTCCACGTCAAATGCGTAGCCGCATTCCGAAAGAAGGCGCCTCCGTCGCGGGGAGGCCGATGCCAAAATCAATTTCATCTCGCCCTGCCGGATTGTTGTCGGCGCCGTGGCGCTAGTCGAGGAGTGTTGCCTTCTGGCCCTTGGATGGCGCCACCGCGTATGGCGCGCCATGCTCCCCAAGCAGACTGACCATTGCCGCGGTCTGCTCAGGATCGCCATGGACGGCGAACACGCGCTTGAGCGCCTTGTCCTTCGAGGCGTCGAACCAGCGCATCAGGCCCCTGCGGTCGGCGTGCGCCGACAATGCGTTTATTGTATGGACACGCGCCTCTATTTCGATTTCATCCCCGAAGATTTTCACCGGCGAGTTTAGGTTGACAATCTTGCGCCCGAGCGTGTTTTCCGCCTGGTACCCGACGAATAGCACGATGTTGCGCGGGTCGCCGAGGTTGTTGCGGAGATGGTGCACGATTCTTCCGCCTTCGCACATGCCCGATGCGGAAATGATTACCATTGGCTCATGCAATCCGTTCAACGCCTTGGAGTCGTCGGAGCTGCGCGTGAATTCAAGCCCCGGGAAATCGAGGAAGCTGCGCCCGGAGCGGAGAATCTTCGCGGCGTCCTCGTCGTAGCATTCCTTGTGGCGCTCGTAGATGTCCGTCGCGCGCGTGGCGAGGGGGCTGTCGACAATCACGCGCGTCGGCGGAATGCGGCGGCGCTCCACGAGCTTGTTGAGGAAGTAGAGAAGCTCCTGCGTCCTTCCAACGCTGAAGCATGGGACGATCAGCCGGGATTTCTGCTGGTGTATGTCGTCTATGAACGCCTTGAGGCGGCCCAGGATGTCCTCTTCCGACGGATGGTCTCGGTCCGCGTATGTGCTCTCGATGAGAATCGCGTCGGCGCCGCTGACAGCCACCGGATCCCGTATGATGGGCTGCCCGCTGTTGCCAAGGTCCCCGGTGAAGACGATGCGGTATGGCTTGCGGCCTTCGCCGCGAATGACCAGCTCAGAAATCGCCGAGCCGAGTATGTGGCCGGCCTCGTGGAAGATGAGGCTGACGCCGCGCCCGAGGTCTATTTCACTGTAGAGCGGCTCCGGCTGGAAACGCCGCATCACATCGTCCACGTCCTTTTCAACATAGAGCGGCTCGAAGAGTTTCTTCCCCTGGCGCGCGCGCTTCTCATTGACGTAGGCCAGGTCCTGCTGCTGGATGTAGCAGGAGTCCTTGAGCATAACCTCGCAGAGATCGGCGGTGGCGGAGGAGGTTATCACCTTGCCCTTGAACCCGCGGCGCGCCAGCGTCGGGATGTTCCCGCTGTGGTCTATGTGCGCATGGGAGAGAATCACATAGTCGAGCGAGGGGATGTCAACCGGAATGTTCCGGTTGATTTCAAAGGCCTCCTTGCGATGGCCCTGGTAAAGGCCGCAGTCAAGGAGCATCTTAAGGCCATTCGCCTCAACATAGTGCATCGAGCCCGTAGTCGTTCGGGCGGCGCCAAGGAAAGTGATTGCAATCATGCCGCAATTCTACCATATTCCGCACCCCCGCGCAAGTTCGCGCGCACATCGGCGGAAAACCAATTCTTGCGATTTTCCCCGCGCGTTGCTAAAATCTTTATCGTTGCCAGCATCCGAGCCACTTTGGAGGAAATATGGCCGACACCCCTGCAATTTCAGTTTCAGCTCTCCGGAAAACTTATCTCGATTTCTGGCGCCGCCCGGCCCATGAGGCGCTGCGCGGCGTATCGCTCTCCGTGCCCGGAGGGAGCGTGTTTTCTTTAATCGGCCCGAACGGCTCGGGCAAAAGCACCGCCATAAAAATCATACTCGGGCTCGTCTCCCCCACCTCGGGATCCGTTTCAATTTTCGGCGCCCCCCCCGGCTCGATGGCCGTCAAGCGCCGCATCGGCTACCTTCCGGAACTCACCAACCTTCACCGCTTCCTCACCCCGCGCGAAACACTGATGTACTATGCGGGGATATTCGGACTTGACGCCGCGACTTCGCGCAAGCGCGCCTCCCAGCTTATTGAAATGGTCGGCCTCGAAGATGCCGCCGACAGGCCAATTGGCCAGTTCTCCAAGGGAATGGCGCGCCGCGTCGGCATCGCGCAGGCCCTCATCAACAACCCGGACTTGATCATTCTGGACGAGCCGACGTCAGGCCTCGACCCTCTTGGCGCTATGGCCGTCAAGCACTGGATCGCCAGTCTAGCCGCAACGGGCAAGACGGTTTTCATGTCCTCCCACATTCTTTCGGATGTCGAGGACGCCTCCACGCAGGTCGCCATTCTCTGCGACGGCGTCATCAAGGCCTGTGGCGCCATTGACGACCTGCTTCCCGGACGCAGGGAATCCCATTCCGTCCGGCTGGAATCCCTTTTCGTGGATGTCGTCGACCGCGATGCCGCGCCACCGCTTGCTCCATTCCTCCTTGGAAACGACTAACACGCCCGCACGCCATGCCACACCTTTTCCGCAAAATCATCCCTCCGGCCGTGGCGTCTTTCCGCGAGTCGATCCGGTCGCGCCTGTTCGCGTCACTGGCCGCGGCACTCGCCATCATCGTCATTTCATTCCTGCACGCGACGCCGCCCAAGGTCGGCGACGCCGCTACGCACAATTTCATTTTCTACTCTCTTTTCTGCTGCTCGGCGCTTCTCTCCATAGCGGCGATGGCGGCCGCCGCCGCTTCCGCATCCGGGGAGCTCAAAAACAGGACAATGCACCTTGTCCGCGTAAAGCCCGTTCCGACGATGGTCTTTCTCGTCGGGAAGTGGCTAGGACTCGTTTTTTCATTCGCCCTGCTTCTCGCGCTGGCGCTGACGCTTGTCTCGCTCGCATCCCGGAGTTCGCAGTCCTTCCGCGTCTGCAACGAGAGGATTCCGCCGGAACTCCCGCCCGTAGAGTGGCAAGTCGAGCAAATTGTTGAGAAGGCCCGCGCTTCCGGGGTGTCCGACGAGGCGGAACTCCGCCGCCTGCGCAGCGACTCCTTGGCAAAGCTCCCCTTCGCGACGGCGACTCTTGCCCACGGCGAAACCTGGAACTTCAAGTTCCACCTCGGTTCGCCGCTCGCCCCAGGGCCCCTCGCTCTCCAAGTCGCATTCGCGTCCGATTCCTACTCCCCAGTCCCGCTGTCGGTCGCCTGCGTTCTTTCAAATCCGCAGGACCCCGCCTTCCCTGGCGCCCCCTTCGCGGTTTCCAACCTCTCGGCCAGGCTGATGTCCATCCCAATCGAATCCGCCGCCCTTGCGGGCGCAAAGGAGCTTTCGCTATCCATGCGCCACGGCGGGGCGACGGGGAACATGCCGGTGATGCTCCAGCCTCGGCAGTCAATCGCAATCCTTGTCCCGGCCTGCGACTCGTCGCTGAACTTCGTCCGCGCCTTCCTCGTAATGCTTCCCATCCTCGCGCTTCTCCTCGCCCTCGGCCTGGCCACTGGCTCTATTTTCTCCCTGCCGGTCGCCGTATTCTCCTCCTGCGGTCTCCTCCTCGCCGTTTTCGTGGCCGAATTCGCAATCGGCGACCCGGACTCCCTGGAAATCGAAAGCAATTCAGGGGAATCGCCGCCATTGGAGGCTTTCAGCCAGACCCTCTCCGCCACAACCGTCAAGGCCCTTCACTTCCTCGCGGACTCCGCGATTGAACCCGCCCCGGTCACGGCGCTGTCTAATGCCGAACTTGTCCCGTCCAGGGATATCGCCTCTTCATTGCTCTGGAATGGCGCGGCCATCCCGCTCGCCATCCTGCTCGGCTCCGCGGCGGCTCTCGCCAGAAAGGAACTCCCATGACCGCCAGGCGAAATGACCGGCCGGCAAGGCGTCGCCTGCGCCATGGCGCCATCGCGGCATCCATTGCCGCGCTATGCGGCCTCACCGCCATTACTGGCGCTCGGATGCAATCCATGCGCGCCGCTGCGGCGCCCGTCTCCGGGGAAACCCCGTGGGTGCGCTATGTCATGGTTGGACTTGGCGGCTTCAGGGGTATAATCTCCGAAGTGCTCTGGATACGCGCCGACCGCCTCCAGACGCAGGGCCGCTACCTTGAACTGGCCCAGCTGTCCAACTGGATCAACTCCCTCGACCCGCGCGCGATTGACGCATGGTCCTTCAATGCCTGGAACCTCGCCTACAACATCGGCGCAATGCTGCCGGACCGCGAAGCCAAGCTCCACTGGGTCCTTGCGGGCGTGTCGCTTCTCCGCGACAAGGCCATCCCCGCAAATCCGGACGCGCCATCGCTGTACCGCGAGCTTGGCTGGCTATACCAGAACAAAATAGGCGCCTCCGACGATCCGGCGCACCTAACCTACAAGCTCGACCTCGCCGCCGACCAATCCAGGCCCGCAGGCGAACGACACCATCCGCTTGACCAATCGGTCATTGCGCAGATTGAGGGGCGCTTTGGCAAAATGGACTGGCGCCTCGCGCAATCCCATGCCGTATATTGGGCCTGGCGCGGCCTGGCGCTTGAGCCGACGGGCTTTGAGCGCGATTCCATCCGCCGAATGGTCCAGCAGAACCTCGTCGCCCTCATCGGGGCCGGGGAGTTCACCGGCGACACCGCCGCCGGAGTTTGGGACACCGCGCCAAACTGGCGCATGGTTGCCCCGGCAATGGATTTCTTCGAGGAGACAATTGCCAGTAGCCAGGCGGAAATCCGGATATACCGGCTTTTCCTTACCGCCCTGTCCTCACGCATTGCGGACTCCGGGGATTCAGCTCTTGAAGAGCGGGTCAAACGGCGCCTGGACGAGCTAGGCGGACCTCCTGACTAGCCAGGCCGTCTCCGCCGGCGCACCCTGACGCCACCCTTTGCGAGCCACTCAGCCAATGCCGGCGGCAACGGCGATCTCCCTAGGTTCGTCCACGACCTTTCCCAGGCGCTCCAAATCCCCACGGGGGCGGAACCCCCAGGAACAAAGGACGAAAGGCATCCCCGCAGCGGCGGCGGTTTCGGCATCGACGGCGGTGTCGCCAACATAGAGGCATTCTTTCGGAATGGCGCCAAACTCTTCGCAAAGATCAAGCACCCCTTTCGGGTTTGGCTTGCGCGGGTGTCCCTCCCCGCCTCCCCTGACAGGAAACGGACCGGGGAAGAATCGGGCGACAAGATCGCGCGCAATGTGTTCGTCCTTGTTAGTGGCAACCCCCACATGGATTCCATTGGAGCGCAAGGTGGCGACCAAATCTGCAATTCCTGGATAAGGGGCGGTGTCCACGAAGGCGTTGGCGGCGTAATGGGCCACATATTCCCCAAGAATCGACTCGAAAGACGGATGGCCCGCGCCGATGCACCTTTCAATTAGAACCCTTGACCCGTTCCCTGTAAGCCGCATGATTTCTTCCCTGTGCCGTTCTGGCAACCCATGGCGCCGCATCACATGGTTCACCGCCGCCATCAGCCCGCCGGCCGAATCAATCAATGTCCCGTCCAAGTCAAAAATAACCGCTCTTTTCATGCATATATTTTACCACAGCCTATTCAGCCTATTTGAAGGACCTGTCCCTTTTGTTAGCATTCATAAAAAAGGCCACCTCGCGGTGGCCTTATGTCTTTACGATATTGTCAAATCAGACGCAACCTTTACTGTTGACCCTTCCGGATACTTGCCGGCAATAATCGCCCTTGCTATCGGAGTTTCCCCGAGTTTGACAGAACCTGATTAGTTTTTTTTCGTTCCCCGTCCCTCCGCCCTTTGCGCCATCCAGTTGGAATGGCGCATTTTTTTGTGAAACAGTCCTTGACTTCAGCCGGCCGGCATGTTATAATTCTTGCATAACATAATAACCCAATAGCAGCCATGACGATCGAACTCTTCAAGAACCACGGCATACCCTACCTCCGGCTCATTGAGTCGCGGGGCGTGGAGAATCGGGGCGGGAAGGCCGTCCAGCGGCG
>Ga0326513_10001225_pt1 | contig 20853 bp, 14 predicted proteins | sample 2_2465_0518_D_FD_203654 | JGI IMG/M metagenome (GOLD analysis project Ga0326513, IMG submission 203654) | Bovine rumen microbial communities from UC Davis, California, United States - 2_2465_0518 | ecosystem: Host-associated > Mammals > Digestive system > Stomach > Rumen | place: USA... | reverse complement strand
TTCCAAAAAGGGGCTTCACATACCCAAAAGAAAATTCTATATATATATAAATATATATATATTTATATATATATAGAGCTATTTTTTACACTTGCGCAATCTTATTTTTAACTGCAACACTGCAACAACTGCAACACTGCAACACTGCAACGTTGTGTGCTTCCCTAAAACACAGTCGTGTGAGCCGAGTGACAGCGGTGTCGAGGAAGTCAACAACCTCAACACTTTTACCTCCAGCAAAAAAAATTAAATTTTTTCGAAAAAAATTCGTGAACCGCAATCGCGGTGTTGTACCTTTGCAGCGTCGAATGAGAGGTGAAATTTTTCGCGCAGGGCAGGCCGAACTTTTTCTTAGTGCACGGAGAAAAAATCGGTAGCGCAGGGCAGAAATCGAGCCCCTCGGCGACAAAGAGAATGCAAGATCATGTCTCGCTCGGCCCGAAAGGGACGCTTTACAGAGCGGAGCGGCTAAAAGAACTAACCAGTAAAAAACAAGAGCTATGGCACCGATAGTAAAAATCTTCACCCCCACCGTAGAACTGAAGGAGGAGCTGGCCAACACCTCGATCGTCATCACCTGCTACGACCGCACGATGCTTAGGATGATGCCTGGAGCATACAAAAATGCCCCGCTAAACATTCGCGAAACAAGGCGTTTCGAGAGAATAGCGGAGCATCTATGTCAGAGACAAGCCGAGAAGGTCAGCCTCACTACGAAGCCAACGCGTTGCTCGTCCTATGATTCTTTCTCTGTGAGTTCTACTTTCAGCTGTAACTCCTCAAGTTGCTTGGGATCAAGCTCGCCCGGGGCATCGAGCATGACATCGCGGCCACTGTTGTTCTTCGGGAAGGCAATGCAGTCGCGGATGCTGTCAAGACCGGCCATGAGACTTACGAAGCGGTCGAGGCCGAAGGCAAGACCAGCATGAGGAGGTGCACCGTACTTGAAAGCGTTGATGAGGAAGCCAAACTGGGCCATCGCACGCTCGGGGGTGAAGCCTAAGATCTGGAACATCTTCTCCTGCAACTTGCCGTCGTGGATACGAAGCGAGCCACCACCGACCTCGACACCGTTGCAAACGAAGTCATAGGCGACGGCACGTACCTTCTCTGGCGCCGTATCGAGTAGGGGAATATCATCGGGGTTGGGCATCGTGAATGGATGGTGAGTGGCCATCAGGCGCTGCTCTTCATCACTCCACTCGAAGAGCGGGAAGTCCACAATCCACAGGCAGACGAACTTGTTCTTGTCGCGCAGGCCGAGACGGTCGCCCATCTCCAAACGCAGGGTACAGAGCTGGATGCGAGTCTTGTTGGCATTGTCGCCGCTGAGTATCAGCACCAGGTCGCCGTCCTTGGCACCACAGGCTTCCTTCACCTTCTGCCAAACCTCGGGCTGATAGAACTTGTCAATGGAGGACTTCACCGTACCGTCTTCGTTGAACTTCACGTACACCAAGCCTTTGGCACCGACTTGCGGACGCTTGACAAACTCGGTCAGCTGGTCAAGCTGCTTGCGGGTGTAGTTGGCACAGCCGGGAACGCAGATACCTCCGATATAGTTGGCCTCGTTGAACACAGGGAAGGTTCCCGTACCCTTCAGTTGATCCATCAGTTCGACGAACTCCATACCGAAGCGCAAATCGGGCTTGTCCGAGCCGAAACGACGCATTGCCTCATGCCAAGTCATGCGCTGCAGCGGGGGCAGCTCTACGCCGCGCACTTCCTTGAAGAGGTGGCGAGCCAAGTCCTCAAACACTTGCAGCACGTCTTCCTGCTCAACGAAGGACATCTCGCAGTCAATCTGGGTGAATTCGGGCTGGCGGTCGGCACGCAGGTCTTCATCGCGGAAGCACTTGGCAATCTGGAAATAGCGGTCGAAGCCAGAGACCATCAGCAACTGCTTCAACGTCTGTGGGCTCTGTGGCAAGGCATAGAACTGACCTGGATTCATGCGTGAAGGAACCACGAAGTCGCGGGCACCTTCCGGAGTGGAACCAATAAGAATTGGTGTCTCTACCTCAATGAAGTTCAGGTTGTCGAGGAAGTTGCGAATAAGGATGGTCATGCGGTGACGCAGCTCCAGGTTCTTGCGAACGGCAGTGCGGCGCAAGTCCAGGTAGCGATACTTCATGCGGATGTCGTCGCCGCCGTCGGTATTGTCTTCGATAGTGAAAGGAGGCGTAAGGCTCTCGCTCAGGATATTCAGCTCCGTCACAGTCACCTCGATGTCGCCCGTAGGCATTTTTGCGTTCTTTGATTCACGCTCCCGCACCAGACCTACGGCCTGAATGCAGAATTCGCGTCCCAGCTTGTTGGCACGCTCGGTGAGAGCAGCGTCGTCGCTCTCGTCGAAAACCAGCTGTGTAATACCGTAGCGATCACGCAGGTCGACGAAAGTCATTCCGCCCATTTTGCGTGTGCGTTGTACCCATCCGGCCAGTTTCACCTGTTGGCCGGCATCAGCGAGTCTCAGCTCGCCGCAAGTCTTGCTTCTATACATTTTCAGAGTTGTTTTACGAATTTTAGCTGCAAAAATAGCTATTTTTAGCGAAACTGCAAAATTTAGTAATAAAAAATGAGGGTGTTGCCACCCCCATCCTTGTTATTTGATGAAAATCTTCCGTGTCTTATTGCCGTGTTTTACAATGACGAGACCCTTTGTGGGTCGTTCTACGCGCTGTCCCGAGAGGTTGTAATATTCCGTGGAAGAAGGTGTCTCCTCCGTCCAAACGGTCGTCTCCACCCCTTCGGCAGCCTCTTGCAAGTATGCTTTGGTTGCAGCTTTCAGCAGGCTCTCGGCTTCATCGAGGGCAGAGCCGTCGTCGAGTGTGCGATAGGTGAAGCAGTCCTCGGCCTCCTTGATGGATGCCTTGAAGGCCTCAGTCTTGGCCTCTGAGACGTATGCACCTTGTTGCAAGGCAGCGTAGGCCTCGTTGATGGCCATTGCCAAAGCGCGGTATTTGCGGTCGAGCTTACCTTCGGCGGTCGAGACCGTCGAGAGTCGGGAACGAGAGGTCTTGACAACGGCGGGCTGGAATGGGCTCAGCATTTCCAACGTCTCTTCGGGTGCCATATAATACAGGAGAGAGGTCATCTCGCCCAGTACCAAAGTGCCTTCTTCGAACGGCGTGTTGACCGTTGATGCACGAAGGCTGTCGCCAAACAGGCTGACACCTTCTTCGGCAGAAATCTGTACTTGCTCCCCAATAAGCTCTGTCATATCCTCACGATCGGCCAGATACAGCACGATCGACATGCCGTCAACATTTCTTGCCGGCACATGATTGACCGTCCTTTCCTCGAAGCTCTCCAGCACCTTCATCTGCATGCCATAGGGAACCTCTACGGCGAAGGGGATGAGTATGCCGCGCCACTTGATCTCGCCGTCATTAGGCATCACAAACGTTGCCTTGTTGGCCTTGAAAGGCTTGGCAGCCTTGAATTCTGCGTCGGCGTGGATGGTCAGCCTTTCGCAGGCATCACCGATGACGACGTTGTCATAGTGTCCCCACTCCTGCTGGTCGGTAGAGGCGAAGAACACGGCATTGGGATTGGCGACAACGGGTTGCACGTTGAGCAGGGAGAGTCCCGTGATGTCGTAGGAACAGACGCTTGGGTCGGTTGTCTTCTGCTGGAAGAGCGTCTCGTTCCAGCGTCCCGTCACGGTGGCGGTGCGTCCCTCAACGGCTACTTCCAAGTCCGGCTCGCGAACAACAAAGTAAATGGCGCTGTCTGGGGTGAGGAACTCTATTTTCGAAGTGGTCGAAGCCTGTACTTCCTTTTTCAGATAGGCTTTATAGAGCGTGCCTGGTTTCAGCGAGTTGAAGAGGAAAGCGCACTCTTGTGTCTGTCCGGTTTCGAAAGTTGTTGTGGTGACTGAGCGTGTGCCAGACCTTACCCACTCATTGGTAGAGCGGTTGCAGGAGTCAAGATAGCAGAATACCGACGGCATGCAGAATGTACCTTCCTCTCCGTTGGTGAGCACCGTCTTTACCACCGCCCCTTTATTGTTGATGATATGGTAGTCGATACCTTCCACCGTCTCCACCTCGTCGCAGGCATCCACCGTGAGGCGGCTCATTTTCAGGTCGGCTGCGGTGGGAATGACCTCTGCGTGGCATGAGTCCAGGATGCGCTTGTTCTTGTCGCAAAGGAACACGTAAATCATGTTGCGTGTGGTGTTGTTGATGGTAAACTCCAGTTCGGCACTCTCGCCAGCCACGATCTCCGTAGTCTTGTCCGACCAAACAGCGTCTTTGGTAGGCAATTTCCCCTGCGAATTGACAAAGACTTGCAACCCCGAGTAGTCGAGCGTTCCATTATTCTTGACGTTCACCCGCATGGTCACCGGTGCCCTATGGTACACCTCGTCCACCTGGATGGCTCCGCTCAGATTCTGCACCTGCGGCGTGATGTTATAAACCAGGTCCTGATATTGGTTGAACCCGTTCATGCCTGTCTCGTTGTCCACCGTGTACCAGCCGTCACCCTGACCGCCCCAGCCGAAGTTGAAGTGATAGAGGCCCGTACTGGCCTGATAGCCATCGAGGACCACCGAGTGACCACCCGTCTGCTCGTCCTTATAACCCGAGTAGAGCATGGGACGACGTGTCTTCAAGTTGTTGTATATCAGTATCTCCCAGCTCTTTTCCGGCATGTCTTCCTTATAGCGGTGCTCATAGTTCAATCCCAACTGTCCCTTCATGGCATCGCCCATCTTGTAGTTGTAGCCGCTGGTGGCCGTTCCGTCGCCATCACCATACGTCAGCCAGGCCGACGTACCTAAGGCATACATCAGGATTGCTACGGCGCTGTCTTGCTTGGCGGTGCCTGTACCGCTCAGCTTCATCAAGTCCCATTTCAAGGGAGTGCCCTTGGGCAGCGACATAGTGATAGGGGTGCCATAGCTATAGGTAGGGGTGTTGTACTGCAATTCGGTGTTGTTGTCCTTGCGGAAGTAGTAGGCCACCTGCGAACCAGCAGTAGCCACGCATCCCGTCATGCATCGTCCCTGTCCCTCCTTTATGGGAGCCAGGTTGTTGTAGGGCGTCGACTGGTGCCAGTGGGTCTTCAACAATGCTGGGACATCCTTCCAGTTCTGCTTGAAGTCGGCTACCGCCCGCATCCTGGGTGAGCGCATGAGGGGCTTCTGCTGCCGGCTCTGAACGACGCGGATGCGCTCGTTCCAATTCTTTAGCATACCCTGCAGTTGCTCTGGCATCTTTTCGGGGATGTAGTCACCCTGCTCAGTATAGCCTAAAATGGGCGTCGTAGAGTCATCACCCGAAACGATGATGAAGCCCTTTCCTGCACCTCGTGAGAATATATAATAAGGTGATGTCTGCCCGTCGTCAGGTGTTGTGTCGACAATGTCGCCCACCAGATCCCGAGCCACTTGCCTCGCCGCAGTTCTTGTGATGGGGTTGGCTTGGCTTGACAATGCTGCACTCAACAAGAGAGAACTAAATAAAAACTTTAATTTCATAGTCGATTTTTTCAGAATTAGTAGTTATTTGACCGCAAAGATACACATTTTTTTCTTTCTTAGCTGATATTTCACAATAAATTTGTAATTTTGCCACGAAAACAAACACTAAAACAAATGATAAAACGTATTTTCACATTCTTCTGTGTGGCTGCCACCTGTATGGTTGCCGTTGCTCAGACAACCGCCGACGACGTACTCGGCATCACTCGCAAGGCCAACGACTACTTTATGGCTAAGTATCAAGATCCAACGGTGCCTACCAACGTAAACCGCATCCGTCCTTCCAACCTTTGGACGAGAGCCGTCTACTACGAAGGACTCATGGCGCTTTATGAGATAGACCCTCAGCAGCGCTATATCGACTATACTGACCGCTGGGCCTCGTTCCATCAGTGGGCACCGCGCAATGGCGTGAAGACAAACGATGCCGACGACCAGTGTTGTGCTCAGACCTATCTGGATCGGTATATGCAGAGTGGGGGAGAGGAGAAGATTGCTCGTGTCAAGGAAAACTTGGCTCAGCAGATGGTCACTCCAAATCAAAAGTCTGCCACCTATAATCAGAAGACCAAGACTTCGCTAAACTCTCTGTATGGTTGGTGGACGTGGATTGATGCCATACAGATGGGTATGCCCATTTATTTCCAGATGACCAAGATAACGGGTGACCAAAGCTATGTAGAGCACGCCATGAATATGTATAAGTGGAGTAGGGACACGCTGGCTGGCGGTTTGTTTAACAAGCAGGAAGGCCTGTGGTGGCGCGATGCCGACTATGTGCCTCCCTACAAGGAGCCCGATGGCCAGCAGTGCTACTGGAGTCGTGGTAATGGCTGGGTCTATGCTGCTCTGGTGCGCTGCATGAATCAGATGTCGAAGAAGGACAAGAACTACAAGCTGTTGCTGAAGGACTTCCAGATGATGAGTGCTGCATTGCTGAAGTGTCAGCGTGAGGATGGCTTTTGGAACCCCAGTCTTGTATCGACCAACTATGCCATGAAGGAGACTTCTGGCACCGCACTCTTCCTCTATGGAATGGCCTGGGGCATACAGAAAGGCTACCTGAAGGCCAAGGTGTATCGTCCTGCCTGCGACCGAGCCTGGACGGCAATGGTGCATGATGCTGTTCACCCCGACGGCTTCCTGGGTTGGATGCAAGGCACGGGCAAAGATCCCTCGGCTGGTCAGCCGCTGAGCTATACCAAGATTCCCGACTTCGAGGACTACGGCACCGGCTGCTTCCTCCTCGGCGCAACGGAGTATTACAAACTGTTGAAAGGCGTTCGCTAAGACAATAATAAGCCTTTCTCTTCAATAAGTGCTATACTTGATGGTCAGCCATCAGTGTAGCACTTATTTTAGGAAGTGGCGGACCATCAGGAAGTTAAGCGGAACACAGACGGCGAACATGGGGAGCTGAGCCCATTCGGAAGGAACCCCCAACAATAAGAAGATGTGTAGGAACAGGGATTGCATCAAGTAGTTGACCACGTGGCTCAAGGCAAAACCTTGGGCACGTTTGCGATTGGGCTTCACTCGGAAGGTGAAGTAGGTGGACATGATGAAGTTGAAACAGAAACTTATCAGGTAACCCAATGTGTTGGCCAATAGCTCGTTGGTAAACGGAAGCGCAAGCCGATAGACAACAAACTGGATGGCAACGGCTAACGTGCCAACGATGATAAAACGCAGCATTTCACGTTTCATGACTTATTGATGATTTCGTGCCACTGATTGATTATTCGGCTGATGTGGAAACGCTGGGCTAAGGCGATGGCCTTAGCTGATTCCGCAGGCCAGTCAAGCTGAGTGGCTTCAATCAGACGACGCGCTAACTCCTTTACATTGCCATTCTCGAAGTAGAGACCAGTGTCACCCATGATTTCCTTGCTCGTCGGCAAATTGCTCGAAACAACAGGCAAGCCGTGAGCCATCGCCTCGACGATGACCAAGCCGAACCCCTCCCATCGCGAGGAAAGAACGTAAACCTGTGCCTGACTGTAGTATTGCTGGATCTGGGTGGTGAAGGGGTGCAGGAAAATCCTGTCCTCGAGCCCGTAGTCCTTCATCTTCTGCCGATAGAGAGATTCCTCCACGCCCTCGCCGACAATATGGAGCGTCCACTTAGGACATTCCGACGCAATCATGCTAAAAGCATCAATGAGCAGGTCGAAACCTTTGTGCCGGTGAGAGAAACGGCCTACGGCGAGAAATTGTCTTGATGTGCCCTGAGAGGGGGAACCAGGAACGAGTGTCAGCGGATTATAGATGACACGAGGATGTGTGGCACTATCGTAGCTTCGGTATGAATCGGCATCGTGCTGGCATAGTACGATGGTCTCGTCGAGCTTACGCAGCTGATAGACGTAATGTCGTTTACGCTCAGGGCCAATGTAGAAGGAACCGGTATCGAAGAGCGCCTCAAACGAGTTGTGAACCCACCCGATGAGTCGCACGTCTGATAGCTGTTTCCTCACCGCAGCCAGACGAACGGCCAAAGGGGCATGCACCCCAATGATCACATCGTAGTTTCCTTGACGTAAGATGTTGACCATTGGCTTACGCTGTTCGGCAGGGAAGGAGCTGTGGGCATATAAGTCTGAAGCCCATCGTTGCAGGAACCAGTCGTGCTCACCTCTTAGCCGATAGAGACAGGTGCGGTAAAGGATGCTATAGGAGCGATAAAATGACTTTTTCACCGACGAAAGTACGGGGAAGCGGAAGAACTCATAGTGGATGGGTGCCTCCTGAAGTCCGTAGAGAGAAGTATCTTTTGCCGAAGGCTGGTCTTGTGTGACGATGGTTACATCATAGTCGTTTGCCAAAGCTTTGGCAATCACCGCCGTCACCCTTTGCACACCGCCAATGGTGAAGATGGAATCTACTAAAAAACAGATGCGTTTCATTTCTTTCGGTGCAAAAATACTGATATTTATTGACACAAGCAAAATTTTTTTGCATTATCTGATAAAAATTGAGGGGATTATCAAAAAAAAATGTTTACCTTTGTGACGTTTTAATAGAGAAAGCACATGAAGATTCTATTCTTGACCTATCATGGCTTCAATCCAGCGAGTGGCATTACTAAGAAAATGCTGGCTCAGATAGAGGGGCTGCGACAAAACGGCCATGAGGTTCACGTCTGCACATACGACACTGATGAGTTTGGAAATCACTGCCGGTTTGTTGACGATAAGATTATTTGCAACTACGGCCGAGGGTACCTCGGTTCGCTGCGTCAGCGCTTCGGGTGGGATTGTGTCTATGATTACTGTAAGCGCAACCAGGTAGAGTTGGTCTATGCGCGAAGCTTTATGAATGCCTCGCCCATGCTGATTTCATTGTTCCGCCGCCTGCGCGAAGCTGGTGTGCGGAGCGTGATGGAGATACCTACTTACCCCTACGATAAAGAATTTGAGGCGCTACCATTATCATACCGACCTGGGTTGTGGTTGGATAAATGCTTTCGCCATCAGTTAGCTGCTCAAAATGAGGCAATTGTGACTTTCTCCGATGAGGAGGTGATTTTTGGCCAGCGTACTATCCGCATTAGTAATGGCGTCGATTTCGACAACATTCCCTTGCATAAGCCTAAGGTGAACAACCGTGAACTGCATTTGATAGGGGTTGCAGAAGTGCATCCTTGGCATGGGTTCGACCGCCTGTTGGAAGGTATGGGACGCTACCACATGAACGGCGATATGGAACTGCGACCTGTGGTCTTCCATATCGTGGGCAATGTGGACGATCCTGAAATGTATGGTTCACATCTGGCTCCCGGCTTTGCTCCCATTATCCAGAAATATGGTATTGGGAAGTATGTCGTGTTTCATGGGAAGCAGTTTGGCAAGAACTTGGACGATATTTTCAATCAGTGCTCCTTTGCCGTAGGTAGTTTGGCTCGTCATCGTAGCGGTGTCTATCGCTTGAAGACGTTGAAAAATCGTGAATACGCCACACGTGGCCTGCCTTTTATCTATTCAGAAGAGGATAGCGATTTCGACGGTCAGCCATACGTGCTGAAAGTACCAGCCGACGAATCGCCGATAGATATCGGGACGATTGTCTCCTTCGCGGATAATCACCAGTTCCGACCGGAAGAAATAAGGGCTACGGTAAAGCACATATCCTGGAAAATCCAGATGGGGAAGGTCTTGGAGTCTCTCAACATTCAAGGTAAAGAGCTATGAAGATAGTCTATGTCATTGATTCGCTCGCCAATCAGGGGGGAGTAGAACGTATTGTGCTCAACAAGACGGAGTACATGACAAAGCACTTCGGCTATGATATAAGCATCATAACATGTTATCAGAATGATGAAATGCCCAATTCCTTTCCTGTTCCCGATGGGGTGAAGCAGATTAGGCTGGGCATTCCCTTTTATTCGCAGTATCATTATCGCTATCCGTACCGCCTTGTAGTGAAGAACCGCTTGGCGAGACAGTTACAGTATGCAATAGAGACCACTATTCAGCGGATAGACCCCGACATCTTGGTTTTCGTAAAATCCGATGTGTTCTTTCATGTTAAGTGTCGTGCTAAGGTTGTCTTTGAAGGACATGAGCCACGTCCGTTTACGTTTTCCAACTATGGTTTGAGTCGTGGAACGGTGACTGGTTGGTATATGAAATACTATCGCCGCCAGTTCTTCCGTCAGGTTGAACGGCAAGCCGATGTGGTGGTTGCGCTTACTCAGGGAGATGCCTTCGAGTGGCGTAAGGTAAAAAGAGTGGAGGTGATACCCAATTTCACTAAGATGCCCATCGTCAGTATCAGCGACACGATGACAAAAAGGGCTATTGCTGTTGGCAGATTTGAGTGGGTGAAGGGCTATGATCAACTAATTGATGCGTGGAAAATCGTGTCAGAGAAACATCCTGACTGGCATCTCGATCTGTTTGGCGGGGGTAAGTTGGAACAAGAACTGAAGCAACAGCAGGAGCGGCTCGGCCTACAAGACTACCTGTCTATCAATCCAGGCACCTCGACCATCAATGAGGAATATGCCAAGAGTTCTCTTTTTGTAGCTTCGTCTCATTTCGAGGGCTTCCCGCTTGTGCTGTTAGAAGCTATGCAAGTGGGATTGCCTTGCGTGGCGTTTGATTGTCGGTTTGGACCTTCAGCCGTGATAGACGACGGCGTCAACGGCTTCCTTGTTCCAGAAGGAGATGTCGCTGGTTTGGCAGAAAAGATTTGTCGGTTGATAGAAGATGAAAAGATGCGTCAGCGCTTCTCACAGGCCGCTTTGGAGAAATCAAAGCAATTTGCCGTAGATGTGGTGATGGCCCGCTGGAAAAAGCTGTTTGAATCCTTGTTATAATATATAAATAGGTGGAAAAGTGGAGAAAGTTTGTTGGCCAATCAAAAAGAACCTGACTTTTTTCGTCGTTCTATTCCTGCTGCTTGCCGAGCATACCGTACTGATATTGTATCGTAGAAGTGGTGGAGGGGTGCCTTTCCTCTGCCTTTCTGCTCTGTATGCATACATCATGACTTGGATGGTGGGCTTTTCCCGGCTCAGATGGTTGAAAACTTTACTCTACGTTGTCTTTTTCCTCATCTTTTTCATTGACGTTTTTTTAGCGATCAACTTCTTTTCATCAATATCACCCAGTACCGTCACTCTGCTATTGGAAACAAATGGGGAGGAAAGTGCTGGTTTCTTCAGCAACTTTATGTTGACGAAAAGAGCCGTCATCACTTATGTGATATGCTTGTTGATGGTTTGCTTGATGGTGGTGGGAGAAAGGGTTCAAGGCAGGCTGATACACATTCTGAGCAAATTTAGATGGGAGAAGCCTGTGGGAATCGTGCTTTTGGCGGTGATGGCTTATGGCTTGTATTCTTTTCATATCTATTTCTCCATGTTAAGAATCAAGCATGCCTATGATATAGATTTATGGATAGAGGACCATCACTATGAACCAATGGACAACATTTCCAATTTGTTCTATTGCCTATACGATTTACAATTGGCGAAAGGTGACCAGCAAATAGCCATAAAACAGTTGTTCCATCCGGATATGAAGAGGGGAAAAGTGGCCACTAACGACTCTGTGGATGTCGTACTGATAATAGGAGAGTCGTTTAATAAGTACCACAGCAACCTTTACGGCTATCAGCTTGTCACCAATCCGTACATGACCGAGGAGAAAGCAAATGGACGTCTTTTCGTCTTTGAGGATGCCGTTTCTCCGTTTAACCTCACATCGAAGGTACTGCGAAATGTATTTTGTTGTAATAGCATGGGTATGGGTGAGCAATGGTCTAACTCTCCGTTCCTACCGGCTATATTCCGTCAGGCAGGCTATTTCGTCTGTTTCTGGGACAATCAGTATAACAAGCAGTCGAATGACTCCTTTGATTATTCTCTGAATTCTTTCTTGCATGGTGAGGAAATTAGTCGTGCGTCGTATGATTTGACTAACGATGAGTTGTGGCAGTATGATGGTGATGCCGTAGAGGCCATGATGAAGGCTCATCAGCCGGCAAAAGGGAAACAGAATATGGTAATCCTCCATCTGATGGGCCAGCATGTCGATTATTACTGCCGGTTCCCACATGGTGGAAGTTTTGACCATTTCAACAAAGATAGTATCCAAAGAGGGGAGTCCTATATGGACGATGCCAAACGCCAATTGATTGCTGACTATGACAATGCCACTTTATATGACGATGCGGTGTTAAAACAGGTGATAGACAACTATCGTAACCAGAATGCAGTCATAGTCTTCTTCCCCGATCATGGTGAGGAAGTGTATGATTTCCGTGCCTACTTCGGACGTGATCATTCTAATTTCAATAGGAATATCCTGAAGTGTGATTATGAAGTGCCTTTCTTCATCTGGTGCTCCGAAACCTATTCTCAGAGAAATCCTGAAATAGTGGAACGAGTACGCCAATCTCAGAGGAAACCATTCTCGATAGACAACCTCTGCCACATGTTGTTTTCTTTGGGAATGGTTGAAACCCCTTACTATATCCCTGAACGCGATGTGCTTAGTGACTCTTATGAATGTCCTCCTCGTATCGTAGGCGATAAGTTCGATTACGATAGTATCATGGGAAATCCGGCACTTGGTTCTACTAAAACTATCAAGTAATGAACAAACTTCTAAATCTTCATATACAATGAAAAAAGCAGTATTCTCATTCGTATCGTTTTTGTTATTTGCGAATTCCGTTTCTGCTGCCGATGTGGTAACTAAGGGAAATCAAATAACAATTCATCCCGATGGGGGACAGGCCAAGGTGGTGTGCCTGGAAGTAGTGAACGATAATGTAGTGCGCGTCAGGGCAACGAGTGCCGATGTGTTGCCAAAGAAGCCAAAGAGCTTGATTATCGTACCGCAGACAGCTCGGCCTAAGTTCAATCTCAAAGAAGACGAAAATGCTGTTTACGTCAAGGCTGCCAAAGTGCAGGCAGCGGTAGATAAGCAGACGGGTAGCGTGAGCTTCTACGATGCTGATGGTAAACGCTTGACAGGTGAGACTCAGGTGAATGGCAAGCAGTTTTGGCCATACGAAGTACCAGCCAGAGAGATAGGCGTTGACATTTCCAAAGTGAAGGAAGGGCAATCTCGAGGCTTACAGTGGCAATTGACATTTGACCAGCCCGGCCATCTCTATGGACTCGGACAGCACCAATCGGAAGAACTTGAAATGACGGGCAAGAACGAAGACCTCTTTCAATACAATACAAAGGTTAGTGTGCCTTTTGTCATTTCGAGTAAGAATTTCGGCCTGCTTTGGGACTCCTATTCCTATTGCCGCTTCGGTCAGCCAGAAGATTATCTTCAGCTAAACAAGGCTTTCCGTCTCTACGACAAGTATGGACGTGAGGGCCACCTTACGGGTACTTATACAGATAAGAGGGGGCGCACATTGGTTCGTGAGGAAGACAGTATCTATTACGAATACGATTTGCCTGCCAGTCAGCAGGCCAATGATGCAGGTGGTATCAAGAACTTGCCGAAGGGATTTGACTTGGATGGAGCAAATGTAGTGTATGAGGGCTTCCTTGAGAGTCCTGCTGCCTCCACCTGTGATTTCATCCTCTATTATGCAGGTTATATTAAGGTGTATATCGGTGGAAAGCTGGTTGTGCCCGAACGTTGGCGCACAGCTTGGAATCCGAATACCTACAAATTCCAAGCCAAAATACCGAAGGGAGAGAAGACTCAGTTGCGTATAGAGTGGCAGCCAGACGGCAGCGTGTCATACTGCGGTTTGCGCGTAGCCCGTCCGGGCAAGCTGAGTGATAAGAGCCTACTACGTATCTGGAATGAAATGGCGCAGGATATGGACTACTATTTCATTACGGGTAAGTCTATGGATGAGGTGATCAGTGGCTATCGGACACTTACGGGAAAATCGCCTGTTTATCCTAAGTGGGTGCTGGGCTATTGGCAGAGTCGTGAGCGCTACAAGACAAGTGCCGAAATTGAGGAGACGTTAGCAGAGTTCCGTCATCGTCATTTGCCAATAGACAATATCGTACAGGACTGGAACTATTGGCCAGAAGACCAGTGGGGCAGTCATCAGTTTGAGTCTTCGCGCTTCCCCAATCCACAGGCAATGCTTGATTCCGTTCATCAGATGCATGGTCGCTTCATGATTAGTGTCTGGCCTAAATTCTATTGTAATACAGACAACTATAAGGAACTGGATCAGAAGGGTTGGATGTATCATCAAGCCGTTAAGGATGATATTCATGACTGGGTAGGTCCTGGCTATGTCGGCTCGTTCTATGATGCTTATTCGGAGAATGCCCGCAAGATGTTTTGGAGGCAGATGAATGACAACCTCTATACTAAATATAAATATGGTGTAGATGCTTGGTGGATGGATGCTTCTGAGCCCAATGTGCGTGACTGCACGCCAATGTGGTATCGCAAGGCGTTGAGTGGTCCGACTGCCCTCGGAACAACAACCGAATATTTCAATGCATATTCTATCGTCAATGCCGATGCTATTTACAAAGGACAGCGGTCGGTGAATCCCAACCAGCGTGTCTTCCTCCTTACCCGTAGCGGTTTTGCTGGCGAACAGCGATACTCAACAGCTACATGGAGTGGTGATATAGGCACCCGATGGGAGGATATGCGTGCCCAGATGACGGCGGGTATGAACTACTCGCTTTCTGGCCTGCCCTTCTGGGGTATGGATATGGGTGGCTTCTGCGTGGAGAACCGCTACGTGAAAGCACAGCAACTTTACGACCAGTCGGGTACTGAGAACGAAGACCTGCGTGAGTGGCGTGAGTTGCAGACACGATGGACACAATTTGGTACCTTCGTTCCTCTGTTCCGTGCTCACGGACAGTGGCCGTTGCGCGAACCTTGGAACATAGCTCCGGATCAGCATCCCTCTTATCAATCATTTGTCTTCTACGATCAGTTGCGTTACCGGCTTATGCCCTACCTTTATTCGATGGCAGGATGGGTTCACCTGAACGACTATACTATGATGCGTGCACTGGTGATGGATTTTGGAAGCGATTACAATGTACTTGACCTTAAGGATCAATGGATGTTTGGTCCTTCCCTGATGGCTTGTCCAGTCAGCCAGTACAAGGCACGCAACCGTTCTGTCTATTTCCCGAAAGGTTGTGGATGGTACGACCTTTATACAGGACAGCATATCGATGGCGGACAGTCTCTTGTGGTCGATGCTCCGTATGAGAGAATCCCCGTCTATGTGCCAGAGGGCAGCATTATCCCCTTCGGTCCTGCTATGGAGTGGAGTGATGAGAAACCAGCCGAACTCATTCAGCTCTATATCTATGGAGGACGCGATGCCCAGTTCACACTCTATGAGGATGAAGGAACCAACTATAATTATGAGCGTGGCAAGTATGCTACTATCGACATTCGCTATGATGATAAGGCAAAGACAGTAGTCATTGGTGAGCGTCAGGGCAAGTTTGATGGTATGCTGAAAACACGTCGTTTCAACATTGTCTACATTTCTGCAGGAAATGCGAAAGCCCTGAATTTGGAAAATCCAGTAGGAGTGATGGTAGAATATGACGGCAGTCAGACAACGACAAAGCTGTAAGCCTATTGAGAAAAAACGAGTTAAAAAAGCATAAAAAAGGGAGGGCGGGATAATCAAAACGCAAGTAATTGACTATCTTTGCCCTCGATTTTTAATTCTGATGACATGAAGAAATTAATCTTATTTACGATGATGCTCTTTTGCGGAATGACTTTCGCAATGGCACAGAAGCAAGCCGAAATTAAATTCGAAAAGACGACTCATAATTTTGGCAAGTTTTCGGAGAAGAACCCCATTGTAAGTTGTGTCTTCTCTTTCACCAATGTTGGTGAGACTCCACTGGTGGTCAATCAGGCAGTGCCCAGTTGTGGCTGCACCGTCCCAGAATTTACCAAGAATCCCATTAAGCCAGGCGAAAAGGGCGAGATAAAAGTAACTTACAACGGTACAGGCAAGTTCCCCGGCCACTTCAAGAAGTCCATTACCGTACGCACGAATGGTGTAGTTGAAATGACGCGACTCTATATTGAGGGCGAGATGGAAGAAGCGAAGTAGCTTTATTCCGTCACTTCTTCCATATCGTCGACATCCTCTTCGGCACCCGCTTCGGCATCAAATGTAGCACAGGGGTCAAAGTCCTCGGGTAAATCAAACTTGTCTTCCTGCGTGATACCAAGAGTACCATCTTGATAGATGCGGTGCATATAGTAAGCATATATAGGCAAAGCCATCACGGCACCCTGTCCTAATGCCATCGTGTCGAAGTGGATGTCGCGATCATCACCTCCCACCCAGCAACCACTGACCAGTTTGGGCGTAATTCCCATAAACCAGCCATCGCTGTTATTGTTGGTTGTACCTGTCTTTCCCCCCATCTCTGCTGTAAACTGATAGTGGTAGCGCAAGCGACTTGCCGTACCGCCATCAACTACGGCCTTTAGCATGTAAATCATCTTGTCTGCACTTTCACCACTTATCACTTCGTTCATTCGAGGTGTGAAGTGAGCTACTTCATTGCCCTCATTGTCAACGATGCGCGTTACATACAAGGGAGCCGAACGAATACCGTGATTGACGAAAGCTGTGTATGCACTGACCATCTCGGCGACTGTGACATCACAAGAACCCAGACAGAGAGCCATTGATGGATGGATTTCTGGATTGCGAATGCCATATTTCTCCAACAAGTCAACGAAAGCGTGTCCGTCTCGGCTATTGGCATCCATCAGATAGGCCGAAATCCAGTTGTTGGATTGTTGCAGACCCCATCTCAAGGTAACCATTTCTCCGTAACGCGAATGGCTGCCATTACGGGGTGTCCAAGGTTGTCCGGCCACCATATATGTACGTTGCTCATTGGGTGCTAAGTCACAGGGTGAAAAGCCGTTTTCCATCGCTAAGGAGTAAAGGTAGGGCTTGATTGTCGATCCCACCTGGCGACGTCCTTCTGTTGCCATATCATAGGCAAAGTGCTGGAAGTCCAATCCACCCACATAGGCTTTCACCTGTCCTGTCTGTGGCTCCATGCTGAAGAAACCTGTGCGAAGGAACGACTTGTAATAACGGATGGAGTCGAGTGGGGTCATAAGAGTGTCCACATCACCATGATAGGTGAAGACACTCATTCTCACCTTTGTATTAAATGATTTCTGGATTTCTTCTTCAGAGAAACCAAAGGCCTTCATCGTGACGTAACGTTCACTTTGGCGCACCGACCGCTGTAGAATCTTCCTAACTTCCTCAGCAGTTAGATTGCTGGAGTAGGGAGCATTTCTCTTCGACATCATGGCCTTAGTAAAGGCAGGTTGCAAGAATTTGACAACACGTTCCACGCATGCCTGTTCGGCATATTGCTGCATGCGCGAATCGATAGTGGTGTAGACTTTCAATCCGTCTGTATAGACGTTATAGCGTTGTCCGTCACGTTTGGTATTTTTGTTACACCAGCCATAGAGAGGGTCTTCTTCCCAGGCCAGTCGGTCGATGGTGTAGCGTACATGCTCCTTGTCCCAACTGGGATAGTCGCTGAGGACAGGTTCCTTTGCCATCATGTAGCGACGCAGGAAATCACGGAAGTAGGTCGCAATGCCCTCTTTATGATCTGCTACGTGGAAGCGTAGTCCTATGGGTTCCTGACAGCAACTGTCGTACTGTTGCTGAGTGAGATATCCTTCCTTGAGCATCTGTCCGAGTACTACATTGCGACGCTTCAACGAACGTTCTGGGAAACGAACGGGGTTGAAGTAGCTGGGGTTCTTGCAGAGTCCTACGAGTGTTGCCGACTCGGTGATAGAGAGCTCAGACGGTTCCTTAGAGAAATACACGTTAGACGCTGTTTTGATACCTACGGCATTGTGTAGGAAGTCAAAGTAGTTCAGGTACATGGAGAGGATTTCATCCTTCGTGTAGTTGCGTTCCAACTGGACGGCAATCACCCATTCGATGGGTTTTTGAAACATTCGCTCGGTGGTAGAGTGGGCCACGTCGCTAAATAGTTGCTTGGCCAACTGCTGTGTAATGGTCGAGCCACCGCCTGCAGACTTCTGTCCCAGGAATCCGCGTTTCACGATAGCTCGTGCCAACGCCTTGAAGTCAATACCCGAGTGTTCATAGAAACGGGCGTCTTCTGTGGCGATAAGAGCTTGGACAAGTGGAGTGGGAAGTTGTGAGAAGTCAACCATCACGCGGTTCTCGCGGTTCATGTTCCAGGTGCCCAGCAGCTTTCCGTCAGCAGAATAGACCTGAGTAGCAAAGCGGCTAATGGGGTTTTGTAAGTCTTCGATGGGAGGCATATAGCCAATCTTTCCTTCAGATATGGCCCAAAAGCCTATTCCTATGGCAATCATCACCAGGAAGAGGCAGGTCCAAAGGAAACGAACGAATATCTTTCTCATTTTTTTATTTGCTCTTGTTTATTTTGTGTTACGATGTTATCGGGTGAGTCGTCGTAGTGGTCGGTGGAATAGAAAATGCGGGTGATGTTTCGCCCTTGTATTTTGATGTGCCTCCACAGACTCTGAATAATAGATTCTTTTCCTATTGTACCATAGCCCGTAACAGGACGTGCTTTACGGTTATATAGGAAGGTAATCTTTCCAAACTGCTTGAGTGAAAGGGCTAAAGAACCATCTTCGCCGCGACGTATATCCGTGCGTATTTGTACTTGGCGGGCGTAGTCGGCGCGAAAGGCGAAGGTCATACCTCGTATGCAAAGCTCTGGACGCTTGAAATGCTGTACGAAAAGAAACATGTCTCGTATCAATTCAAACCAAAACAAGCCAAAGGCTGAATGATTCTGGTCAGGAAAGAAACTCCAGAAAGTACCCACACACGAAACATCCGACTGCTTCAGCTTGGTCATCATCAGGTTGACATAGAGGGGGGGATAGAATGTATCTGCATCGATGAAGAAGTGATATTTCCCACGAGCATGTTGTAGTCCACATTGCCGGGCAAATCCCGGGCTTTGGCGTTTTTCGTTATAGTAAGGCAGATTGAGCGTCTGATACAATTGTTCGGTTTGGTCAGTGGAGTTGTTGTTGATGCCAATGATTTCTAATGGGTAATCTGATTTCATTTCGCTGAGCGACCACAGACATGCTGCCAGTCGTCGCTCCTCATTGTAGGCAATAACTACTACCGACACCAACGGATCGCTGCTTTGTTGTTGGGCAAGTTGTGTCCGTATTAGGTCGATGGTTTGATGAGGCACTTCCTTGAAGGGCCTTTCATATATGCTCAAATATTTGTCGTACCAGTTTGCCATATTGCTAAATCATTCCAAATGATGCTGTTTGATATATTCCTTGTAGGGCAGATTGAAGTTCAGGTAAGAGTAATGAATAGGATGTTGATTCTCTTCCGGTTCCCTGAAGTCGGTTCTGTCATACCGAGTTTGAAGATACTCGATGTAGTCACGCACAATCATGTACCTCTTTCCCTCAAATTCAATACTGTCATAGTTTTCGAAGACAGATGGCCTGTAAGGCTTCATGTTGACGAAATAGTAGGCTCCAAATAGCTCCCTGTAAGTATAGTGCTTTGTTCGTCCTAAAGACTCAACTACCCATTGGAAAAATAGGAGGTACCGTTTTTTATTGCTGAAGATGGTGTCAAGTAATAGGCTGCGGAAGCGGTTCTTCAGACTCTTTCCTGGCATTTTTCCTTGATGGATACTCATTGACAGTTTGTAGAGAAAGAAATCTATATGTCGCAGAGGGCTTACAGGAATCCGATCGTAAACGGTGATATCTATGAAGACACCCCAAATGACGTGTGGCTTCTCTATCAGCGTGGTGCTCTCATTGATTACCTTTCCGAAACTGAAACCGTATTTTTCGGGAAACTTGCTTGTGTGATAGTCGGCAAACACATATCCTTTTGGCAGGCTATGGGGGGCGATTTTTACAAACTTGTTATAGTTTTCCCGTGTCATCATGATGTCAATATCATCGTCCCACGGAAGAAATCCTTTATACAGATGTGCACCCACTGCGGTGCCTCCGCATAAAGAATACTTGATGTCGTTTTCGTTGAGAATCTTAACGACAATATCTAATATTTCCAGGCACTTCAGCTGTAATTGCCTCAGTTCTGACTCCATGATCATTATTTTTCTGCAAAAGTAGCAAAAAAATTTTGAAGAATCAACTTTTTTCCTTATTTTTGCATAAACATTATTATATATTTCCTATGATACCAAAGAAGATACACTTGTGTTGGCTTAGCGGTGATGCATATCCTGCCAAGATTGCCCGTTGTATAGAGTCGTGGAAACGATTCTTACCTGATTATGAGGTAGTGCTTTGGGATACGAAGCGTTTTGACCTCAGTCAGTCGCGGTGGGTAAGAGAGGCATTCGAGAAGAAGAAGTATGCCTTTGCCGCTGATTATATTCGTTTCTATGCTCTCTACCACGAGGGAGGCATCTACTTCGATTCCGATGTGGAGGTGCTTCGTAGTTTTGATGACCTTCTCGACATGCCTTACTTCGTAGGTGCTGAGAAAGCAGGAACTCCTGAGGCTGCCATCATGGGGGCAGAGAAAGGCTGTGACTGGATTAAGAAGTGTTTGGATTATTATACTGACCGTCCTTTCGTAAAGTCCGACGGTTCATTGGATATCCGCAAGCTTCCCGAGATTATGGTGGAACAGATTGAGAAAGTGAAGCCGGTTCGTGTGTTGTCGCTCGAGGAGAGTCAGCATATTAGGAAGATGGATTTCGATAAAGAAGTACTCGTCATGAACGACGCCTACTTCTCGCCCAAAGTATTTGACTCGCGAGAAGTGGAGTTGACGCCCTACACTTATGCCATTCACCACTACCAGAACTCCTGGTTCTCGCCCAAGGCGAAGGCCTACTA
>Ga0326513_10001224_pt1 | contig 20858 bp, 33 predicted proteins | sample 2_2465_0518_D_FD_203654 | JGI IMG/M metagenome (GOLD analysis project Ga0326513, IMG submission 203654) | Bovine rumen microbial communities from UC Davis, California, United States - 2_2465_0518 | ecosystem: Host-associated > Mammals > Digestive system > Stomach > Rumen | place: USA... | reverse complement strand
GGACTCGCACGCCTTCTCGGTGCGGCCGAGCGCCGTGGAGCAGGTGGCCCAGTCGAGTCCGGCGGCATGGAGGCGCTTCAGGACGGCGTCCTCTTCGGGAGTCCACTTGACGCAGCTACCCACGGGGAGCCTCCTCTTCGTCGGCGTAGGGCGCCACGGTCAGGCGCAGGACGCCGCCCCTTGCGGGGGCGTGCATGACGCTGCGGAGGTCGCGCACCAGCGAGTCGTCGCTCCACAGACCCGCATGGGTCAGCGCGTCGAACGCCGCCTTGGCGTAGTTGTCGGCGTCCCTGCGCCGCCTGTCCGGCGGCCACATGTCGATGCGGACGGCGAGGGGGGTCTCAATGGGCGCCAAGGGGAGGCTGCCTTCGTGCCTGCGCCCCATGACGTAGGCGTTCACGCAGGCGCGGTACTGGCGGCCCGTCTGGGTGAGAATCATGCGGCCGTGCGCCATAGTCCATTCGTGGTTCACGCTCGGCGGCCAGGGCAGCGCCATGACGAGGGGGCGGTCAATTTCCGGAGCCATCGGTTTCCGTTTCCTCCTCCCGTACAGTGTATATACCCTACGGGTATATATACACTGAGGTGTACGGGTATTGCTTTTGCGATTGGAAGTGCTTGATTTTATTGAACTTTTTCAATTTCCGGACGCTTCGGAAACCGTGCGGAAACCGTGGAATTCCGGAAATTGAAAGACGGTTCCCGGCATCTTCAATTTCCGGCCGGAAATCGTGAAATGCGGTTTACGGTTTCCGGAGAAACACTTGATTTTATTACAGTTTCCACGGTTTCCGACGGTTTCCGCACGGTTTCCGGAAATTGAAAATCCACGGTTTCCGGCGTTTCCGGACGGTTTCCACGGTTTCCGGAAATTGAACTGGCACGAAAATTGCATGCGGCATCCGCTACCATGTCTTTCCGTCCTTTCCGGTGCCGGGTTCCGGCACTCTCGCGCCGTCGGTCGCGCCTTCGGTGAACTCGTAGGAGTCCGGATCCGTCGCCAGCGGGCCGTCCTTCACGTCCAGCCACTTGGCGTTCTTGCCCACCACGCAGCGCACGACGCGCCTCGCCTTGAGCAGCTCCTGCATGGCGTCTTCGAGGCGGTGCCTGCTCCACTCGCAGAGCGGAGCGGGAAGCTCGTCCCTTCTGGCGTAGAGGCCGTTCATGCCGGACGCGGCGAGAGGCTTGCCTTCGGCGCACTTGATGCGGACGGCCGCCTCCAGCGTCTCAAGGGCGTCCTGCGCGGAGCAGGAATCGTCCATCGGCGTCACGGCTTCGAGCAGGCCGTTAGGATTCCTGACGAGGATCTGCACGGCGTTGTCGGAAGGGCAGTTCGACTTGACCACGCCGGAGTAGAAGACGTCGTGGATGCTCACCGCCCTGTTCAGCGCCTTGGCGGCCTTCTTTCTGGCGGTTCCGTCGGCGGGCCAGACCGCATAGGCCAGCCTGACGCCGTCCACCAGCGCGGTGGTGCCTCTGATGCCCTCCCTTGCGTCCTCCGGCCCCTTTCCGGCGTCCTTTCCGGCCTTCTTCATGTGGTGCGCCATCAGGACGGTCGCTCCGCCTGCCTGCTTGGCAAGGCGGGCCAGCGCCCCCTGCACGAATGCTCCGGCCTGCGGGTCGGCGTTGACGTCCACGCTGACGAACGACGCCAGCGGGTCGAGGACGATGAGCTTCACGTCCCCCAGCGCCTTGGCCTGCTTCGCGATGGAGTCGAACTGCGGAGTCGTCTCGAAGCCCTGATGCCATCCGTCCTTAGCGCGGACGATGCCGAAAGGCCCGCCGTCGTCCGGCAGAGGCACCACGTACATCTTCCCCTTGGCGCGTCTCCTTCTGGAGCCGTCGGGGTCGATGCTCTGGAGCCTGCGGTGGACGTCGTCCTTGGAGTCTTCGGCGGTGAACATGACGGCCTTCCCGCTCTGGCAGACCCTCTTCCCCAGCCATCCGGCGTCCCTGTTGAAGTCGATGCCGGACGCCTCGCCTCCCGCCACGCGCAGGCAGAGGTCAAGCTCCAGCATGCCCTTGCCCGTTCCGCCCGCCGCCGCGAGAAGGCACGGCGCGTCCATCGGGAGCGTCCCTTCGACGAGCCACTCCTGCGCGGGAGCCTGCCCCTCGAACTCCGCCACGTCCCAGTTCTTCGCCAAGGGCGCGGCTTCGCCGTCCGGCAGGACTATGGCCTTGACGGCGTCCAGCCCCTCGCGGACGTGGAGGTCGTTGAAGTCGGTAGGGCTGCCGTCCAGCGAGGCGAATTCGGGGATGCAGACGGTTCCGCCGAATCTGGCGGCGGCCTTCCGCATGGCCTCGACGCCGGGGTTCCACGGCACGCCCTTCTTCTGCGTCCAGCGGTCGTTGTCGGCGCAGAAGATGAATCTGGTGCCGGGATGGGAGGCCGTCCACGTCTCGCAGGCGGGGATCACGTTTCCGCAGTCCATCGCGCAGAGGACGGGCATGCCCGTCGCCATGTGGAGGCTCCCTCCTGTGGCGAAGCCCTCGCAGACCAGCATGGCGGAGAGGTCGCCGTTCCCGTTGCCGATAAATGCGTAGCGCCCCTTCTTGGCGAGTCCCCACGGGAACTTCTTCGAGCCGTCCGGCGCGATGCGCTGGACGCCCTCCACGCCGCCCGAAGGGCCGTAGAGGGGGGCGAGAAGGCTCCCCTGCGCGTCCTGCCGGACGAGGCCGAGGGGCGGGATGCCCTTCTTCCGGAGGTAGGGGTGGTTCGGGTCGGCTGGCTGCGCCATGCCGTAGTCGGCCTGCGCCTGCCTGACGGCCTCGGCGTCGGCGGCCTGCCTTTCGGCTTCGCGCCTCGCCTGCGCCTCCTCCATGCGCCTGCGGCTGGCCTCCATCTCCTCCTGCGAGACGGGCCTTGCCGTGGCGCGTCCCCTGAACCGCTCGTCGGTTCCGGCGATCTTGACGGTGTCGCCCGTCTTCCAGCTTGAGACGACGATGGAGGGGACGCCGTCGCTCCACGCGATGGCCCAGCCGGACTTCTTCCCTCCCGTCTCGCCGGGAAGCGGGAAGCGCTGCACGGTGCCGTCCGGCACCACCTCCGGCCTGCCGAGGTCGAGCGCGGCGCACTCCTCGTAGGCGGCGGCGAGAACGTCGCACCACGGGACGCACGTGAAGCCGGACGGCGACGTCTTGCCCCGCATGTAGGCGTTGAAGTCGATTATTGCCATGAGGCGCCTCCCGCCTCCCAGCACACGTCGGCTGCGCGGCACCATCTGCACATGAACGCGGCGCGGGTGGTTTCCTCTCTAGGGAGAAGCTCTCCAGCCATGCAGGCCCGCTCGATGCGGTCGAACCGCTCTTCGAGCCTCTTAGCCTCTTCCAGATCGAACTGCACCAGTTCGTGGTGAAGCTCCATGAGATCGGCGTCCACGGCGGTGAGGAGGCACCGCTCCAAGCCGAGCGCATGCATGTACAGGCAGACCTGCCCGTAGTATTTCGGATAGGTCTTCCTGACGCCCTCCTTCTTGAGCTTCTGAACCCACTTGTGGCCCAGAACTTTGCATTCCCAGAGGGAGGGAAGCTCAATGGGGCATGGCCCCTGTCCGTCCCACCACACGATGACGCCGTCGGCGTGGCCCTTGAGCCTGCCTCCGCAGAGTTCTGCCGCGTACTGGCGTCCCGTGTCGGGATCCCGTGCGTTGAGGACGAAGCCAGCCCCGCGAACCCACTTCGCGGCGGCGTCTTCGAGAAGGTGGCCCCGCTCGAAGATCCGCATGACGCGGGGGTCGGGCCTGACGGCGAAGAGCTTCTGGGCGAGGCTTTCGCCGAGGCAGGCGGGAGCCTGCTCCCTGAAGGCGGAAGCGAGGCCGTCGAGCTGCACGGCGCGTTCGCACTCCCCGCCGACGGCGCTCATGCCGAGGTACTGGCGGGGATGCTCCGGAGCGCCCCTGAGACCGTCGTCCACCAGCCAGTTGATGCGGTCGGGGAGGCGGCTCCTGCGGTTGAAGTCGATCAAATCCTTCACTCCTAAGAGAAAAATTTGAGACGAAAAGATAGATTCCGCCTTACGGAAGGCGGTCTTGCTATCTTGGCATCGCCAAGTTGGAGCGACCCTACCTAAAATTCGGTTGCTTGGCAAGGCGGAAAACCGGAACCTAGGTTTGCCGGACTGCCTCCTAAGAGGTAAACTTTAAGGATTCTAGGATTTTAAGGAGTTAAAAAAATGAGCGGTTTCGCCGAAAGATTTCTGGACAGGCTGGAGCGGGCGGTCGCCGAAGCGGGCGGCCAGAAGAAGTTCGAGACGCTGACTGGCGTGAAGCAGCAGACTCTCAGCGGGATCCTCACGGGAAAGGTCGCTCCCAGCTTCAAGAACATGGCCGCCATCGTCGATGCTCTGGGCGAGGAGGCGTTCTTCCCCGTCATCAGGCGCACAGGCTCCAACTCGCCCGCCGAGAAGGTTGCTGGCTCCGGCCTGCCGACCGTTCCCGTATTCGGCTCGACAGGCGCGGGCGACCCGCAGGAGTTCTGGAACATGGAGCCGGAACGGGAGATTGAAGTTCTCCCCCAGTACGCCCGACCGGGCATGGTAGCCCTGCGCGTGGAAGGCGACAGCATGGAGCCGACAATCAGCAAGGGAGCCTACGTCGGCATCGCCCCTCTTAATGGTGCAGTGTCTGAAGGCGGCATCTACCTCGTCAACGTCCCGCTGTTCGGGCGGGTCATCAAGCGCCTGCATCTGGGGGACGGCGGGAGCATCGAGTTGATCAGCGACAACAGGAAGTATCCGCCGACACGCCTGCCGCTGGAGCAGTACGAGTCCATAGTGATAGGCAAGGTGGCGTGGGTCTGGCAGGAACTGTAAGGCTCTGGAAGAAAGGCGAAAAAAATCGCCTTTCTTTTTGGCTAGTTAAACCGAAAAGTCGGTTGAATGACAAAAAGATCGATTTTTTCGTTTGACAAGGCTACCGAGGTTTCGGTAAAAGGGGCTTGCGCGACGGGGAGCGGCCGGAAGGCTGGCCCCAAGGCGCAAGGCTCTTTTACAATTAAAGGTGAGGCCCAGAACGGGAAGGCGTCGGCGTGTAAGCTGCGGAAGCAGCAGGCGCATAGCGGCTCCGTGAACAACGGCAAGCGTCGATGCGAATCTGGGAAGATCGGTCAGGGCAAAACCACCCTGTCATTTTTAGGAATGCAAGGAGTATACAAATGTCATTCATAAGCAAGACTGATGTCAAGCGCATCGCCAAGATTGCCTCCCAGCTCTACGAAGCGCAGGATCGTCTTCGCGAGATGCTGGAACGCTATCAAGAGAAGCTCGAAGCAAAGTCTGAACGCTGGCAGGAGTCTGATGCCGGACAGCAGGCGCAGGACTTCTTGTCTAACCTTGAGCAGGCAGCCGATGACGCCGAGGCACTTGCCAACGCGCTCGACGATCTGACAAGCACCGAAGAAGACTAATCCTGGCGGAATAGCTCAATGGCAGAGCGCGGAATCTTGTAACTCCCACGTGCTGGTTCAAGTCCGGCTTCCGCCTCTCAAATATATCGGGAGCCTTCTTTGGAAGGCTCCCTTCAATTTTCTCAGGAGTTCAAAAGTGAAGATAGTGAACTTAATGCCGCACAGCCTTGTGCTGTACGATCCGTCCGACACTAGGCCCGCTGGGCCGAAGGGCTACGTCCTTATCGACAAGGCGGCGAAACCCGTCTGCATCATCCCGTCCAGCGGCATCAGCCGCGCAGCCTGCACGGAAACGCCCGTCGGCACCGTGACGGGCATCCCCGTATTCCGCATGACTTTCGGAGACCCTGAAGGCGTGCCGGAACCCCAGCAGGGGGTGATGTACGTGGTGTCCAGCATCACCGCCCGCGCATGCGCCGAATTCGGCCGCACCACGGACGATCTCATCATGCCCGCCAGAACGGTGCGGGACGAAGAGGGGCGCATCATCGGATGCACGGCATTTAGCGTTTTATAAATATTTCCTCGATTCATTTTTGCAGGGAAGCTGAATGGTTCAGCGCCACCGAAGGCAATAGGTGGAGGTTTCTGGTTCAAGTCCAGACCTTGCTCAACGGAAGGGCTTTGCCAATACAGCCCTTCCGCGCAAAATTTCGCCCCGCAGGCGAAAGCAGAGTCCGTAGTCCAAACGCAGGACACCACCCCTAGCCTCCCGCCGGAAAGCGGTGATGGCGGGAAAAACAGGGGAGGGGATGCGGGGTTTGCATCCCGCCGGACTCTGCCAAATTAAGGAGTAAAAAAATGGCTGTCTGCTTTCCTCACAGCCTTACGTTCGGAGCAATGGTCGCAGAGGATGCCCTCCGCGAAGTAATTTTCAAAAAGTACAAGGGCAAGTTTGAGGTCGGGTTCGCCGCTGGCGAGGCGTGTATCAAATCTCCATACAGCGGCGCATGCGTAGCAGACGTTTCAATGGTTGACGTCGCTGGCGACCTCTGGGCCTGCGTAAGCCTGACTCCGCATGTACCGAGCTTGACGGGCGACGATGTCGATGCCTTCGACGAAGCAGTCACGCGCATCGTCAAAGAGCATGAAAATTTCATGAGGGTTTAGGCATACGGCCTTTGCTTTCGTTCCAAGGGCTGGACGGTGCTTCATCTCCGTGCTTCATCCCGTCCGGCCCAGTAGATTTTTAAGGAGTATAAAATGGTTAATGCTGCATATGTCGCCATCTTCACTTTTCTTCTCGCTTCAGGAGAGAAGATTGAAACCGAAGAAGAAGTCTACCCCAGCCGCGAAGAATGCCTCCTCAACGCAGAGGCCGAAGCGAAGAGCATGGACAGGCAATGGCAGTGGGAAGAGCGCAAGACAGGCCAGCCCCGCTTCTTTCGCGGCGTAGAGGTGCGCTGCGAGAAGAGGACGTCCCGCAGCGAAAAGAGAGAAAACTATGGCTACTAGCACCCGTAGCCTTCTTCTCGCTGGCGTGGCGGTTCTCGCCGTCGGCGTCGGCTTCGCTGGCGCTTGGACGGCGCACAGGGCCATCGAAAGCCTTGAGCTGGCGCAGACGGACGCGCTTGTCTGGAAGGCAAAGGCGGCAAGGCTTCAGGAAGAGCTGGACGCGAGACCCGTGCTGGTCAAGTGCGAAGTCGGCCGCGACGGAACTTTATCCCGCAAGGCGCGGAACTACGTGAACGTCAAAGCTCCCTCAGACCGATACTGGAGGGGGCAGATGGGCCGCGACAAGCACGGTCATGCAATTTTCGAGTCCCCAGAGTGGTCGCTTCGCGCTGGCGCGATTGTCCTGAAGAACTATTCCAAGAGGCACGGCCTCAACACGATCGAGGGCATCGTGAAGCGTTTTTCGACATGCAACCACGCCGAATACATAAGCTTTTTGTGCAGACGCCTGCATCTCCGTCCAGACGAGAAGTTCGACGTCGTCGCAAGGATGCCGGAGCTGCTTCCGGCGATGGTAAAATTTGAAACTGGCGCGAAGGTGCGCCCTGAACACATGGCAATTTTAGACTATCTGAAGGAGTCATAGAGTGGAAAGCATTGAAGCATTGGTGAAGGAACACTTTGCCCTCAAGTCGCAGATAGACGAGCTGAAGGCCCGTCTCGGCGAAGTCTCCGACGCCATCGCCAAGCAGGCCGTCTTCCCCGAAGGCAAGAACACGGCGAATGCCAGCTTCGGCGGCGTCAAGGTGAAGGTTCAGCGCAAGGAAACCTACACATGGGATCAGGCCAAGCTGAACACGGCGCGGTTCGCCCTCGGCGACGAAAAGTTCCTCCATCTCTTCCGCTACAAATGGGAAGCGAACAAGAGGGCTTTGGACGGATTCATGGCGAACGCCAGCGAAGAGCAGAAGCGCCCCGTGGAGGACGCTCTCACCATCAAGAAGTCTTTCTCAGTCTCCACTGAGCCGGAGGAGGCGTAGTCATGGCATTCAATCTGGAGGGCATTGTGAGCGCCAAGACCCTGTACCGCCCGCAGCGCTTTCTCATCTACGGCGTGCAGGGCATCGGCAAGACCACGGCGGCCTGCACGTTCAAGGATCCCATAGTCTTGCGAACTGAGGACGGCACCTGCGCCATCGACGTGCCGACTTTTCCAGAAGTGGCTTCGTCCTACGAAGACGTCGTGGCGGCAATTCAGGCGCTCCACGGCGACCACCAGTTCAGGACGCTGGTGCTTGACAGCCTCGACTGGCTGGAGCCTCACATCTGGCACAGGGTGTGCCTCGACCACAAGGACGACAAGGGCCAGCCTCTGGCGTCCATCGAAGCCCTCGGCTACGGCAAGGGCTACGTCGAAGCGGGGAACTACTGGCGAACCTTGCAGGGCGGCCTCGACTCCCTGCGCCTCAACAAGGGCATGCAGATTGTCCTGATCGCCCATTCGGAGATCAAGACCTTCTCGCCGCCCGACAACGAGCAGTACGACAGGTATCAGGTAAAATTGCACAAGAGGGCGTTCGCCCTGTGGCAAGAATGGAGCGACAACGTGTTCTTCGTGAACTACCGCGCCATCCTCCGCTCCCGCGATCCGCAGGGCAAGTCGTTCCGCGCCGAAGGCTCCGGCGACCGCGTCGTGTACACGCAGGAGCGTCCGGCCCTTCTCGCCAAGAACAGGTGGAACCTGCCTTCGGAAATCTCAGTAGGCGGCGACAGAAGCTGGAAGCCCGTTCACGACGCGCTCAAGGCCGCCATCGGCGACGCCTACCCCTATCCGTTCTAAAAGGAGAAAATGATGATAGATTTCAACGGCATTGGCCCTCAAGGCTCCATAGGCGCGGGGATCGTCCCGCCGGAGAGCATGGTCGTAGTCAGGCTTCACATCCAGATGCCCCCGCAGGGGCGCATCGGCTCCGCCGTCGAGCTGACCCGTTCCAAGAACTCTTCGACCGAGTTCCTTAACACCGAGCTTGAGGTGGTGGAGGGCCAGTTCAAGGGCGCGAAGATATACCACAGGTTCAACGTGGCTGGCGCGGTCACTCCGGGCCAGAAGAAGGCCGTGGACATCGCGATGAAGCAGCTCTGCGCCATCCTTGAGGTGTCCCGCCGCATCACCCCCGACGACGCCTCCCCGCAGGCCACGGAGGCCCGCCGCGTCCATAGCTGGAGCGACTTCGAGGGCATGAGCTTCCCGATCAAGGTCGGCTGCGAGGCTAGCAACACGCCGAAGAAGAACGACCCGGCCCACTACTTCGTGAACAACACCTTGGTGAAGGTGATCACGATGGCGGACAGCGAGTTCGCCTCTCTGAGCCAGCCTCCTTTCGAGCTTATCTCGGCGCTTCCGGTGCCTGAGTTCCCCGTGGACGGCTCCGCCTCCGCCCCCGCCCAGCAGTCGTGGGGCGCACCGCAGGCGCAGCCTGCTTCAGCCCAGACGCAGGCTTGGGGCGCTCCCGCCGCGCAGCAGACGCCTCCTCCGCCTACGGCCGCGCCGTCGCCCACAGGCAGCGCGGCTCCTTCTTGGGCGCAGCCTGCTTCCGCCCAGCAGGCTGCAGGAGACTCAGTTCCTTTTTAAGGGATGATTCTCAGGCCATACCAGCTCCGTCTCGTCTCCAGAGCCGTCAAGGCTCTGGAGAGGCGGGGCAACACCCTGTGCGTCGGCAGCACGGGCTGTGGAAAGACGATATGCCTTTCGGCTCTTGCCAAAGAGGTGGGCGGAAAGACCTTGGTGCTTCAGCACAGGCAGGAGCTTGTCGGGCAGAACATGAAAAAGTTCAGGCTGGTGAACGGCAAGGCGACCACTTCCCTGTTCACAGCCGAAAAGAAGAGCTTTCGCGGAGACGCCACGTTTGCGATGGTGCAGAGCCTCTGCGGACACCTCGACAGGATCCCGAAGCTCGATCTAATCATCGCCGACGAGGCGCACCACTGCGCCGCGCCGACTTGGAGGGCCATCATCGACCGTGCGCGGGAGATCAACCCCGCCGTCAAGATCGCGGGCTTCACCGCCACGCCGAGCCGTTCCGACGGCAAAGGGCTGCGGGAAGTCTTCGACAACGTGTGCGACAAGGTTACGACAAAGGAACTTGTCGAACTCGGCTTCCTCGTTCCGCCCCGCGCCTTCGTTCTGAACGTGGACGGCGCTGGCGAGAGGTTGCAGGCGCTGAAGGGCCAGAGCGACTTCGGCGACCAGAACGCCGTCGCGGACGTGCTGAACACGGAGGTGGTCAACGCCGAGGTCATCCGGCACTGGAAGGAGAAGGCGCTGGGCAGGCCGACCGTGGTCTTCGCCGCCACCGTGGCCCACGCCGAAGACGTGGCGAAGGCATTCCGCGAGGTGGGGATCCCGGCAGAGTGCGTACACGGCGAACTCTCCATGAAGGAGCGGAACGCCATCCTCAACAGGATGACGAAGGGAGAGACGAAGGTCGTCTGCAACTGCATGGTTCTGACGGAGGGCTGGGACTACCCGCCCGTTTCCTGCGTCGTCCTGCTCCGCAAATGCTCCGACAAGGGGCCGATGGTTCAGATGGTCGGCAGAGGCTTGCGGACGGTCAATCCAGAAGAGTTTCCCGGCATTGTCAAGAAAGACTGCATCGTCCTCGACTTTGGCATGAGCCTTGCCACGCACGGCTCCATCGAGGCCGACATCGACCTCGATGAACGCGAGGCGGACGGCGAAGGCCCGGTCAAGACCTGTCCTGAATGCAGTGCCGAAGTACCTGCGGGAGTGCGCGTCTGTCCGTTCTGCGGGTACGAGTTTCCCCCGCCGGAAGACGACGGGGCGCAGGTGCTGGAGCATGTGGAGCTTTCGGAGGTAGACATCCTCGGACGCTCCATGTGGCGCTACGTTGACCTCTTCGGCTCCGGCCGCTGCTTTCTGGCGTCCGGCTTCGAGGCGTGGGCTGGCGTATTCAGCAAGGACGACGACACGTGGTACGCTATCGGGCAGAAGAAGCGCTGCAGGGTGCGGTGCGTTCTCGTCGGCGAGAGGACGCAGGCTTTAGCGGCCGCCGACGACTTCCTCCGCGAACACGAAACTGAGCCAGCGTCGAAAAAGTTCTGCCGCTGGCTGAACGATCCCTGCACCGACGCCCAGCAGGCGCAGCTGGCGAGGTTTGGATACGGTTCCGGCCTGTCGAAGTACGAGGCGGGGGCGCACTTGAACTTCCAGTTCCACCGCAGGGACATTGAACGCATCGTCTTGGGGGTTTGATGAAGATCATCGACGGCGCTGGTCTATGGGCATCCCTCCAGCAGGAAGGGCTGACTGAAAAGCGCATCGGCGAGATGAGCCTGCATGAGGTCGAACTTATGGCGGCCGTCTTCGCCGACCACATGGACGGCGACGTCCCGCCGTTCTGGAACGGACGCGACCTCATAGTGCCATTCGCCGCGCCCTACGCCTGCCGATGGTGGAGGCACAAGTTCAATCCTGCCGAGCGCCTCAAGCTTCTGCGCGAGGCTGGAGTGCCGGAGGATAAGCTGACGATGTACGTCAATCAGCGGGACATCTTGATGGCGCAGGGGCTGGTGGACGAAAGCGGAAATAAAATCAAATAAAGGAGTTTTGTATGAAGACGATTGAAAGAATCACAATCACGCCAGAGCTTGCTAAAGAATGGCTTGAAAAATACAATGTACATAACCGTAAAATATCAATAAACCATGTACAGCTTCTCGCAGACGAGATGGCCGCTGGAAGGTTCAAGGATAATGGCGATGTATTCAGGTTTAATGAAGAAGGTATTCTTATAGATGGTCAGCATCGCCTTTTAGCTATTGTGAAGTCTGGCGTTTCACTTATTGACGCAATAGTTGTTCGTGGCCTCAAGGCTGAAATAATGGACACTATAGACAGCGGTAAAATAAGAAGCTGTGCCGACAAGGCGCAGCTGTCTGGCGTTTGCGGCAAAGACTTAACGGCGGTCGCCAGATCTCGTTTCTATTATTATAACGGAGACCTTGGCGCAAATATTAAGTATAGCGACTTGGTGATAATAGATTTTGTTAAAAAAAACAAAGACTTGCTGCACGAAGCATACAGCTTGTCTCGCAAGGCATATACTCAGTCTCTTAAAATCATGCCTGCACCTTATGCCGCGATTTTGTCTATAGGATTAGAGCATGACAGAAGCAAAACAGTTGAGTTTGCTCAGAAGGTTGCTTCTGGAGAAGGACTTAAAGAAGGAGATGCATGTCTTGCATTAAGGCGTTTCATAATAAAAAATACAGCAGAGAGAGGACATTGGGACAGGCGTTCGTTCTGCAATGGCGTAATTATTGCAATGAATGCATTCTTCTCTGACAAAAAAATCCGCTCTATACGGACAAATGGAGAGAATGTGTGTTTATTTTTTGCTCCCGTAGAAATGCGGAACCCTGCGGGGCGCATTCCCCAGAACACAAAGAAGATTGCATAGCAAACGCTAACACCTACGCTCTACGCGACAAGATCGTCGCCACGTGTCCGAGGGTGCTGATACAGCCCGACCCGCGCATCGCCGCGTTGGTCAGCATCCTCGGTGCGAAGCTGCGCGGGATATGGAGAATGAACAATGGAACCAATAATTAAACTTGGAAGCGTTTTCACTGTTGACGCAGACGATGATGATCGTACATGCCAAATGCTTTGCCCAATAAAAAATACTATTTGCTGCGGACATCGTTGTCCCAAATTTATATCTATTCGTATATACTGTTCCAGTTTTTGCAATAGAGATCATAAAGATTGTTATGCCGACTGTAGCTTTTTAAATTTCAAAAATGCTTACAATCTTGGCTTCTGCTCTCTTTAGGAGGTTCTATGCCCAGCAAACATAGTTTCAAGCCCTTTGACCGCGTCCTCGTAATGGACGTCTCCGCCGGGGACGGCTGGAGAGCGTCGTTTTTCTCGCATTGCAGGCACGGTCACTACGTGACGATTAACGGTTGGGAATTCGACCGCATGATCCCCTATGAAGGCAACGAGCATCTGCTCGGCACGACTGACTCGCCAGAGCCGGAATTCAAGAAGGGCGACACCGTGCTGGTGTGGGACGATGGCGACAGTACCAAGAAGTTCAAGGTCTATTCCCACTATGACGGCGAACTGCACAAGCATGTAGTCTTCAATGTTCTGCTCAGAGACGGAACAACAACGGAGGCTGGCGCATGGGATCACGCCGAAAAATTCGTTCCCGCGACCGTGGAATCCTAGACTCCCATAGGCGGTCTAGGTGAGGCGCAACGGCGAAATGCAGGACTCACCTCCCCTGCGACCGACGGCGGGCGGGATAACCCGCCGCATTTTTACAACCGAATAGGGAGAGAGCTGTTGAGCAACAGATCGAAGACAAGGGGACTGCTGTCTCTTCCGGGCATGCTCGACGAGGCGGAGCAGGAAGCCGTCGAGTTTCTGCGGGAGAACGAACCGCCGGAAGGCTACCAGCTCTCCTTTTCCGGCGGGAAGGACTCCATCGTCATGCGCCACCTCGCCGACATGGCGGAGGTCAACTACACGGCGCTTTTCAACTGCACGACCATCGACCCGCCGGAAATCTACGCCTTCATCCGCAGGTACTACCCCGACACGGTCTGGCACTATCCAAGGCACAACTTCTTCAGGGAACTAGAGAGGAGAGGCCCAGCGTGGCGCAAGGTGCGCTGGTGCTGCCAGATCTTCAAAGAGACTAAAAACCTGAAGGACAAGCACAGGATCCTGATCGGCATTAGGGCGGAAGAATCGTGGAAGCGGGCAAGGCGTCCCAGAGTCGAGCCGTCGAAGAAGAAGAAAAGCCTGACATACTACGCTCCTATTCACCAGTGGAAGGAATGGCAGATCTGGGAATACATCGAAAAGTACAGCCTGCCGTATCCCTCCCTGTACGATGAAGGCTACAGCCGCGTCGGCTGCAAGCTATGCCCCATGACGTTCGCGCCGGGGCCAGCCGCGCAGGCGCGTCTGGAAAGGGAGAAAAGGAAGTTTCCGCACTTCACGATGCTTTTTGAAAGAGCCTTGAGGAAGTGGTGGAACAGAACGGCGGCCCCGACCGCAAAGGCATACGGCAGCTTCGAGGAATGGCTTGACTGGTATTACAAGGGCTTTCCCAGATAGGAGGACGGCATGGAATTTACAATGGGACAGCGCGTCCTGTGCAGAGACAGGGACTACGAGAAGTGGTATCCTCACGTTTTTTGCAAATATCTCGATAAAACCGAAGATAACGAGCATTTCCTTGTCTTCGGCGGGTGGACTTTCGAGCAGTGCGTTCCGCTGGAAGGCAACGAGGCGCTCATCTACAATGACGGCGACTCGCCGGATCAGCCGGAGAAGCCGAAGCCTGTCGTCACGCAATATGAATTTCTGGAGCACGTCGAAGCGTTCGACGGCGAGAGGCAGCAGTGGGTTCCCGCCTTGTACGTCAAAAGCGACGGCAGCGACACGCCGCACAACGTGCTCCTTCTTGAATACAAGATTCTTGATTGGTTCAAGGAGCCGGAGGTGCGCCGTGCAGTACGCAGCTAACAGTCGTCAGCACCGCGACTGCATTCTCGGCTGCAGTTTCCCTTTGTGTGCATGGGACTATTTCCCCAAAGGCAGGGAGCGCCCCGTTGAACTGAGGACGGCCTGCGAGGCGCTCCTTGCCATTCATCGCAGCCTAGCCGTTGACGCCCTGTCGAAGGGTGCCGTGCGCGACATCGACAAAGCGTGCGAACACGCGACCAACGGTGGCATCGGCTACGACACGGCGTGGTCTTCCGACGAAATCTGGAAAGGATGGCTGCGGATGTTCTTTGTTGGTTGGTACGCAATGACGGACGCCATTAACACGGCGTCAGCATGGGTGCCGAAACAGGCCGACAACTGGCGCACGGCCCAGAAGAACATGGACATCCTCTATGATCGCTGGATCAAAAGGTGGCCCCGCGAAGAGCTGTTTGCTTGCCGCGTGTGGTGTGCCGAGGCGAGTCCATATGCAAAACCTGAGTTAAAGGAGTGGATTGAGTGAAAATACATCTTCTTGAGGCTCACGGCCTCGACTCGGCGCTACTCGGCCTCGGTCTGAGCTACAATCTGACTACGCCATACGCCTGCTGGGATGATGTGCCGGGAGAGACGAAGCAGCGCCTCTACAAAATCGCCGAAAAGCTCTGCGTCCGCGACGGCGGCGAAAATAAATTCCTCAGACAGGCCATGTATTTCTGGAGCGTTGAGGGGCCGCGCTTCTGGTGGGCTGAAGCAGATACGTATAAAATTTCAACAGTAGCGCAAAGCGCCAGCACGATGCACACCATCATGCACAGAGAACTGACGCAGGACGACTTCGAGTACGGCATAAGTCCAGCGTATCTCGGTTATCTTAATAGCGTCATCGCCGAATACAGAGCGAGTAAGGATGAAGAGCTGTTTCTTGAATTGAAGAACGGCCTGCCCGAAGGCTTTCTCCAGAGGCGTGTCTGGTCATTGAGTCTTGCCAACATGAAGAACATATACGCGCAGCGACGGCATCATCGCCTTCCCCAGTGGCATCTTGCGTGTCAGGCGTTCGTGGAAGAGACGCCCCCGTGGCTCAGAGGCATATATGGGCAGAATTAACTCTGGCCTGATGTCTTCCAAATCTGACGAATGGACGACGCCGAAAGACTTGTTCGACAAGCTAAACAGGCGGTTCCTGTTCGACCTCGACGCGGCGGCTACTAGCTGGAACCATCTCTGCCCCGCCTTCTATACGAAGGAGGACAGTGGCCTCGACCATTCATGGGAGGGCATGCGCGTCTTCTGCAACTGTCCGTACAGCCAGATCAAGGCGTGGGCGGCGAAGTTCGTCGAAGAGTCAAAAAGGGCCGACTGCATTGTGGCGCTGATCCCTGCCAGAACCGACACGAAATGGTTCCAGTCGATCCTTGCCAGTGCGGACAAGGTCATTTTCATTAAAGGCAGACTCCATTTTTCGGGAGCAGGCTCCGCGCCATTCCCTTCGGCTCTCGCTATCTGGCTCGGCCTAGACGAATTCTGAAATTTCCGCGAGGCGGTCTCGCGGAACTTGGGGAAGCCTCCGTGGGCGGTTTTTCTGGCTTTGTCCGTTCACGGAGGCTGAAAGAGGTAAGAATGAACCCTTCTCTTGAGACGTGGCTGGCCCACGCAAAGGAACATAAAAGATCAGCCATCATAGGCGTCAGCCTCGGCGGGCCGGAAAACGTACTGGTGTACAACTCCATCGACGAGATGTCCGACGACGACTTCGAGGACGTGATGGCGATGCTGTTCATCCTTTTCTCCGGCAGGCCGGACGCGCCTCTGGAGAAGCGCCTACAGCTCATGGACGCGGCGTGGCGTCACGCACGGCTTGCCGTGGCGTTCGAGGGACTGCCTACGGCAGGGGAGGCGTAGTGGAGAAGATCCGTTATCTTTCATTGTTTGCGGGCATCGAAGCGTGGAGCTGTGCCGTCCGCGACATGCCGGAGTTCGAGGCAGTCGCGTTCAGCGAGATTGATCCCTTTGCCTGCGCCGTGCTGGCGCACCATTATCCCAACGTGCCGAATTTAGGCGACGTATCGAAGATAGACGGGAGGAAATACCGTGGCCTCGTTGATCTCATTGTTGGAGGCAGTCCCTGCACCGGGCTGTCAGTCGCAGGACTCAGACAAGGCTTCCGCGACCCAAGATCTGCTCTTGCGCTTGAGTATATCCGACTGGTTGACGAGGTGCGCCCAAAATGGCTGCTCTGGGAAAACGTCGTCGGCGCATTCTCGACCAATGGCGGGCAGGATCTCAGATCCTTCTTCGCCGCGCTTGACGACATCGGGTATTCTGTGTCGTGGACTGTTCTTAACTCAGAGTTTTTCGGAGTACCGCAAAGGCGGCGCCGCGTGTTTGCTTGCGGATGTCTTGGAGAAGACTGGAGAAGTTGCGCCAAGGTACTTCTTGAGCCGGAAAGCATGTGCCGGAATCCTCCGCCGCGCCGAAAAGCGGGGCAAGAAGATACCGGAACAGCTCAAGGCTGCGCTGGAAAGCGTGGCGAACGGATAGCCCAGAACGACACCTTCGCGACGCTCTGCGCTTCCGGAGCAGGCTGCGACAGGCCGTCGGCGCAGGGGAGCCAGCTCGACTACTGCGTGATTGATGTCGAGAGAGAGAGAGTAGTATGCGACTCGGTATGCGGGGCGCTGTGCGCGAGGGACTACAAGAGCGTGACGTCCACAATAGACGGCAAGCTGGTGGCGGTTGCCAAGGAGAATGAATGAAGTGCTTCCCTTTGGACTTGCGCCACTTGCAGCGGGACTCAGGCTTCTCGGCGGGCTTCGGCGAAGACGGCGAACCAGTCTATACGCTCACTTCCGCCCTGACAGGGGGGGGCAGCATTCCTGCCGTGGCGCTGGTGATGGAGAGAGACGATGAAGGCATGGGGTATCCGCATGATACTGCGGGACGGCACCCACGGCTGGATGGAGGAGAAGGCGTACTGCCTGAAGGCGTCCGACCAGTCGGGGCATCTTCCAGCGGTGGCGATGGCTCTGGAGAGCAAGGATGAAGGTTTATCCAATTTGTACGCAGGCGGCGACGAGGGATGCCGACAAAGGCAATCGCGCCGGGGTTGGGATAGGGATGGATGGCGATCCGGCTAGCACTTTGAGGGTGAGCAGTCCGCCAGCGGTAGCGATAGTGCAGAGAGAGAGAGATGGATGAGCCGAAATACGTTGTCCGCCGCATCACACCAGTAGAAGCTGAACGGCTTCAGGGTTTTCCTGACGGATGGACTGACGTCGAGTTTAAAGGCAAGCCTGCGCCGGACACGGCAAGATACAAGGCTTTGGGCAACTCCATGACCGTGAATGTAATGGAGTGGATCGCAAAACGCATTCTCATGGTAGAGAAAGGAGAACTATAATGGAATTCAAGCCAAAAGACTGGGTACTGGTCAGGGACGACGAAAAAGAAACGTGGAAACTGGACATCTTCAGCCACTTTGCAGACGGGCTTTCCTTTCCGTACAGATGTGTCGGCAGCTACTACAGCGAATGCATTCCTTTTGAAGGCAACGAGCATCTGCTCGGCAAGAAGGATACGCCGGAAGAAAAGCATGTCTGGCATGCGGGTGATCGCGTTGACGTTCTTAGCGACTTTGACGACATGTGGCATCCCGGATTCATTGTAGAGATTGACTACACACGCAGTATCAGCGGGTTCAACTACAGAGTCGAATCTGAATGCTTTAAAAGCATAGCCATCAATGGCGGCAAGGTCTGGTGCAGAGCCGACCAGCTCCGCAAGCCGGAAGAGAAGCCGGAGGAAGAGGATGGATGGCGTCCCAAGGGGGGCGAGTTCATCGAAGTTTTGTGCGAAGGCGAATGGAAGAGCGGCAAGCTGCTGGAAGACGATCATTCTTACGTGCCGTTCTACGTCCTGATAGAGGACGCAGAAAAACGCTGGTTCAGCGAGGACAAGGTTCGCCCTGCCGGAAAGGAGAAAGAGAAGGACAGCCAGTTCAAGTTCGGCGACAAGGTGGAAGTGAACTTCGCCGGAGACTGGCGCGAAGCAGTGATCATTGAGATTGATTCCTCCACTATTCCATATAAGGTCGCCACCCCTGACGGCGACATCCACTGGTGTGCAAAGTCGAGGGTTCGCCGTGCCTAGGCAGAACTGGGACGCCTACTTCCTCGGTCTTGCAGAGCATGTCGCGACCCGCACGACGTGCATCAGACGGAGGGTAGGGTGCGTGATGGTTCGGGGCAAGCGGGTACTGGCAACGGGGTACAACGGCGCTCCATCCGGCGCACCCCACTGCCTCGACATCGGCTGTGCAAGGTCTGGCCTGCCGTCCGGCGAAAGGCTCGACCTGTGTCGCGCCGTCCACGCCGAGGCCAACGCTTTGGCGCAGGCGGCCCGCTTCGGCATCTCTCTGGAGGGAGCCACGGCCTACGTAACCATCCGGCCCTGCGCGGGATGCATGCGCCTGCTCATTCAGGCTGGCGTGGAGCGCGTGGTCTGGGACGGCAGCTACCCCGACGAGGAGACAGTCAAAGTGGCGAAGGAGTCAGGTTTTGAAACTCGGAACGGTGAAATCCGCAGAATGGTCTGACGCCGTCTGCGCCATTATGTGGGTGGATGGGCGGGACGGAGCAAGACTGCTTCGATGGCTGCCTGCCTATATGGTGATTAAAGGCGACCGCATCGTGGATACGGTGAGAAATATAGCCCACAAGCTATATTCAGGATGCGTAGTGGTCGTGAAGAAGAACGGGAGCGTGGAGGTTGTGTAGATGTCTACTAAGAGAAAAGCTGATTGCACGCCGGAAGAGTGGCAAAAACTTTTAGAAAAACGTAGGGATTACCATAGGGAATACGCAAAAAAACATAGAAAACACAAGGAAGACTACACAGAGGGAGAATGGAATGATATTTTAAAAAGAAGAAGAGAGAAAGCAAAACATAAAGAGGATTATACTGAGGAAGATTGGCAAAAATATTTAGCTAAAAAAAGACAACACAGAAATAGTGAATATTCGAGAGAGTGGCAAAAAAACAATAAAGAAAAATGTCGATTATACACAAAGAAATGGCAAAGTAATAACAAAGAAAAAAGAAAAGAATATGAAAAAATAAATAAAGAAAAAAGAAATGAGTATTTTAAAAAATATATAAATTCAAAAGTATTGTATTTAAAATATGCACATAATTTAACAATAGACGAAGACCCTATTGCAGATAAGGATGGTTTTTTAATGGTAAGAGATTTTCATACAAAAGAATATTTTTATCCAACAAGAATACAAGTTATAGATAGGATATCTAGTCTTTTTGGAAAAACTGGTGGAGAATGCCACTTGTATAAATCAAATACATCAAAAAAAGCATGCCCTGTTTTCGGACAGAAAACGTGGATGAAAGGTATAAAGAGAATAAGAGATTTAGACAAGGCCCGTAGCCCTGCTTGGCGCGACATGGTCATTTCCCGCGCCGAAGGACATTGCGAGAGGTGCGGAAAGGAGTGCGACAACCTGATAGCGCACCACAAGGTGCCAGTGGCGTCCTGCGCCATGATGGCCGCCGACATCGACAACGGCATGGCGCTCTGTCCTGAGTGCCATAGAGAGGTTCATTCAACGGACGGCTGTAGGCTCCATGAGCTTGCCGCCGAGAAAAGGAAGACAGCATGACGTACTTTAAGTTTGGACAGAAGGTGCAGGCAGACAGGGGGCAAGGCATGGAGGACGCCCTTGCCGTCAAAGGCGACAAGGGCGAGGTCTTCGTGGTCTGGCCCGACTGCGAGACGAAATGGCTCCCCCGCGAGGCCGTCCAGACGTCTCAGGACAGGTGGATGAAGGCCCATGCCGCCGAGATCCGCCAGAAGCGTTGGGCGAAGGCTGCCGAGAGGCAGGGCAAAGACCTCTCCGAATATGTGTATGCTATGGAGCAGCGCAAGGCTCGTGCAGAAGCGAAGAGAGACGCCGACGCAAAAAAACGGGAGTATTGGCGTCTTCGCCAGCAGGCGCACCGCGAGAAAAAGGCGGAAACGGATGGAGAGTAAGGACTTCATTATCCAGTGGCTTGCCGAGCAGTGCGCCGAAAAGCTGGGCTGCTGGGACGTGAACGGCGCCCATCCGTGCGGAGAGGACTGCGTGGACTGCTGGATCCGCCGTGCGGCGAAGGAGGTGGACGGTGAAGTGGTCAAGCAGCCCGCCTGACAGGGCAGGGTGGTGGTGGACGAGGAAACCGACGCGTTCAAAGAAAATGCCGTACATGGTGTCTATCATCTGCATTGCAAAATATTACGGCAGACTGGTTATTGAGACTCGCACCCATGAAGCGCCGCAATACTACAACCGCTACCTGTGGGAGCTGGAACGGCTCGACACTCCCGGCAGGGAGTGGGCAGGGCCGATTGAGGAGCCGGAGGAGGAGAGTAATGCTGAACACATTTGAGAAACATGCTTTGGACAACATTAAAGTTCAGCTATATACAGCTTTGAATCTTCTCACCCGTCTTATGGGTGACACGGTTGAAACTGCCAGCATT
>Ga0326513_10001223_pt1 | contig 20877 bp, 17 predicted proteins | sample 2_2465_0518_D_FD_203654 | JGI IMG/M metagenome (GOLD analysis project Ga0326513, IMG submission 203654) | Bovine rumen microbial communities from UC Davis, California, United States - 2_2465_0518 | ecosystem: Host-associated > Mammals > Digestive system > Stomach > Rumen | place: USA... | reverse complement strand
GGTGGAGGCGAGGGGAATTGAACCCCTGTCCGAAAACCTATTCCCACAACTTTCTACGGGCGTAGTTTATCTTTTGAAATTCCTTTTACAAACCGCCGTCAAACAAGCTGTCTGTAAAAGTAGTTCAGATACATTCCTGCGGTGTGAACAGGCCGCCGGAACGTTCACCACTGATCCGATGCCCAACTGTAAGCCGTGGTACTCTTGCAGAGGACACCTACGGACTCAGCCGCAGGCTGTTTAAAACAGCAGAACTTAAGCAGCCAGAGCTACTGCGTTCTTGTTGTAGGAAACAGAAATATTGTTTTTAGCGTTTATATTTAAACGTGCCGCTTTTAAAGAGGATGCAGCGCCTCTGCCCGCTTATCATGGTGCAAAATCCCCGTCGAAACCGGTACGCCCCCATAATAAGTTTGAATTTAATTTTTATTGATTGTGAGATTTTAAAGCTCTGTCGATGGTACGTTTTGCATCACGCTTGGCAGCGTCTGCGCGCTTATCGTAGAGTTTTTTACCTTTGCACAATCCAAGCTGAACTTTTACACGAGAGTCTTTAAAATACAGCGAAAGCGGCACAAGAGTCAGTCCATCTTGTCTGATTTTGCCAAATAATCTGTTGATTTCAGATTTATGCATCAGCAGACGACGGACACGGAGCGGGTCGCGATTAAAGATATTGCCTTTCTCATAAGGGGAGATGTGCATTTGTTTGATGAAAAGTTCACCGTTTTCGATACTGCACCAACTGTCTTTGAGATTAACGCTACCCTGACGGATGGATTTCACTTCTGTGCCAGTGAGCTCGATACCAGCCTCAAAACTTTCCAGAATAAAATATTCATGTCTTGCCTGTCGGTTTTCTGTGATGAGTTTTGTGCCTTTGGTATGCATGATTTCACCCTGCTTTCGGAATTGTTATTAGTATATATAAAAAATTAAGAATTATTCTTCAAAGCTGTCAAGATCCAGATTTTCGATAATTTCCTTGAGTTTGGCAAGTTCATCAGCAGTAAGGGTTACACCTTTTCCCATACGGCTGTGATCGGGAGACCAGTCACGGAGATCGTATTTAGGTTCACGATCATTCCAGCTGACGAGATTGAGTTCTTTTGTCCAGCCTCTGCCGTTATCGCCAATATCGCCGATATGCTCGGTAATTTCATATTTCAGTTCTGCCATGGTATCTTCCTCTTTCTTTTGAGCGTATTGAGCTTTCAAGCTCATGATTATATTATACACGATCTGGATTGATTTTGCAAGTGTTTTTTCAATATTTTTTTAATTTATGAAATAATGTTTAAAAATTATAATAATGTCCGGCAGACTCTTGCTTCATAGGGACGGAAAATCATAGAATCCCGCATTGGATAATTGCATAGAACAGGCTGAAAATTTTTATTCTGATATTTTTCAGGAAGCCGGATTTCTATATATTTTTCAGAAAATGAACAGATAATCAGATAAGCGATATTTTCATAAACACGCTCATACATATAGATAGATTCACTATGCGGAAAAAATTCCTGATAACTGCCATACAGCAGAGTTTTGCTGTGTTTTCTGATTTCAAGGCATTTGCGATAGAAATTCAGAATACTGTCAGAATCTTTTTCTTCATCTTCGGCATTGATAAAAGTATAATTCGGATTGATATAAAACCAAGGAGTCACATCCGAAAAGCCTGCATATTTCTCATGATTCCATTGTACAGGGGTACGGGCGGAATCACGGCTTGATGCATGAACTCTCCGGAGTCTTTTGAGTTCCGGCTCGAACGTCAGCAGACGATGAAAATTATTCTGACTTGCAATATCTTTATATTTTTCGATTGAAGAAAGTTTGATATTTGTCATGCCGAGTTCCTGCCCCTGATAGATAAAAGGCGTTCCCTGTAAGAACAGATAGCTGACAGCTAACATTTTCCCGCTTTCTTTCCAGAAATTCTCATTTCCGTAGCGACTGATAATTCTTGGATGATCATGATTTTCAAGATATAGTACATTCCATGCTTTTCCGGCGAGTGTATTCTGCCATTTTGACAGGGCTGATTTATATTTTGTTAATTTAAACGGACTTTGCAGATATTCTGTCAGGAAACAATCTGCAAGCATATGATCAAAAGAAATCATCATATCAAGAGATTTTTTCTCACCTGTCAGATACTGCATGGCAGACTGCACAGTTGTCATAGGGCCTTCGCCGATCTGAACGGCATTATATTTTTTTGCGACCTGTCTGAATTCTGTCATATACTCATGAATATGAGGGCCGTCTTTATAATGCATAATTCCATTTGCCATAGGCACGAACGGTAAGCCATCCGGCAGGCCCTCACGTTTGGAAATAAAATTAATGACATCTTCTCTGAATCCATCTACCCCCATATCCAACCAGAATTTCATAATATTCCTGACTTCCTCACGGACTCTGGGGTTATCCATATTCAGATCAGGCTGTTTTTTCGAGAACAGATGCAGATAATACTGTTTTCGCATAGGCTCATATTCCCAAGCCTTTCCCTCGAAGAGCGAATCCCAGTTATTAGGCTGATCACGCCAGATATAATAATCACTATAAATATTATCTTTACTTTTCCGGCTTTCCTGAAACCAGAAATGTTCATCCGAAGTATGATTGACAACTAAATCCATAATCACTTTCAGATCAAGAGCGTGAGCTTTTTCGAGTACTTTCCGGAACTGTTCCAGATCGCCGAAATCCGGATGAATATTTTTATAATCTGAAATATCATAGCCATAATCGGCATTCGGAGACGGATACAGAGGCGAAAACCAAATGCCATCCACGCCGAGAGATTTTACATATTCTAATTTATCATAAACGCCGTACAGATCGCCGATACCGTCATGATTGCCGTCACAGAAACTTCTTGTCCAGATCTGATAGAAACTTAATTCCCTGAACCATTCAGTTTGTTCCATTCTTCTTTCAGCTCCTCTTTGAATTCTTGTTTTTTCTCTCTGATATTCTGATGAATTTCAGAAATATTATTATGAATCGACTCTTTGACTTCGGCAAAATTTTCCTGCATACCCTCTAAATGTTCCTGTATATGTTCTTTTGGTCTTCGATAGATATGCCATAGAGCGTCCATGACTTCTGTAGTAGCATTCAGGAATTTATCAGATTTTCCGTTTCTTCTGGGTTTGAGCGTTCCGGCGTGTTTCATTTCCAGAATGACCTGATACCTGTCGAGAGCTTTTTTTACACTTTCATTCCAAGAGATATAAATTTCATCCATAGCATTCTGACCAGTCTGATGCATATGCTCGGGATTTTTTGAGATTTCTTTTAATAATTCAGCGATTGCCTCGCCGGATTCCTCAACAAGCCATCCATTTCGACCGTGAGTAATCCCCTCAGCCGCACAGGAACCGGAAATCAATACGCTTGCGAGTCCGCAGGCGGCGGCTTCTCTGACAACGATTCCGTTTGTATCATAGACAGACGGGAATACAAACGCATCAGCACGGGTATTCCACGCACGGAGCAGATTTCTGTCATAAACAGGCCCTGTAAAAATAATTCTTCCGGATTTTGTTCCGGATTCTGTGAGAATTTCGCCGTTTTCCTGACGGATATCAAGAGTAATGTCAGCTTCACGGACAATCTGCTGTAATTCCGGAGCATCCGCACCCGTACCAACAAAGACCATTCTGTAATCAAGATTCTGATCAGAGAGTCTCTTCATCGCATCCAGAATCAAGGGCAGGCCTTTATATTTCATAATTCTGCCGACAAATAAAAACATCGGAACAGATTCCGGAAGATCGAAATTTCTGACGGCTTCGGCGATCAGTTTTTCATCTGCACGGCCTTTCTCGAAATCGACACCATTGGAAACAACACGAATATCCCCCTCATAGCCGAGGGCTTTCAGACTTTCACCAGCTCCGTGACTGACTGTCCAGACTTCATCACTAGCTGAGATATTTGCAATCATAGCTTTGATGACTTCTTTCTGAAGATGTTCTGATTTGACAGCTCTTGCAATATCGACATCATATTTTGTATGATAAGTAAAAACAATCGGAGCGTTTGTCTCATTCCGGATGATTCTGCCGACTACGGCCGAAACTGCCGGACAATGCACATGAATCACATCAGGACTGAATTTCTTCATTTCACTGAACGAAGTGACTGAAAGCGGATAACCGGCCCGATAGCCTTCAGCGATTTCTGAAATATTAAAACTCCGGTAGGGAACGACCTGATACGGATAGCCGGAATAATCAGCTTCCGGATATTTCGGAGTTCCGACAAGTACTTTTGCACCGGAAGCCGTCATAATATCGGCATAGTTTGTCATAACAGTAGCGACACCATCAATAATCGGTGGAAAAGTATCATTCAACAGACATATTTTCATGAAAAATTTTTCTCCTCTCATGGCGATATAGTATTATTATAGCACAGTTTTTTATAATTTGCAATATTTTTCATGAATTTTGTACAGAAAATCAAAATCAGGAATATATTTTTATCACAGTTTGATATTATAATTATAGTTTTTTTCTATATCATATACTAAGAAATATATCTTTTCAGCATATTGACATTTCATGAACAATACGCTATAATAAATAAGAAAGAAATATCTGATCATTCATATAGGTTAAATCCAATTTATATTATTAGAAATCTTTTTGCGGAAGGTGACAGTTTATGAAAATTTTACAGTACAGCGGCGGTTTTGGTTTGGAACGGGAAACTCTGCGTGTGGATGCAGAAAACCATCTCGCACAGACTCCGCATCCGTTCGGAGATGACAGCAATATCACAAGAGATTTCTGTGAAAATCAGATCGAATTGATTACGCCTGTCTGTCACAGCATTGATGAAGTAATTTTTTCTCTGAAAAATCTGCATGAGAGAGCTGAAAAAATTCTCGCTGAACAGAATGAACATATATTGCTTTACAGCAATCCGCCATATTTTCATTCAGAACAGGATATTCCGATTGCAAAATTCAGCGGTGATCAGTCTTCCAAGCAGTTTTATCGCGAGGCTCTTGAAAAACGCTATGGCAAGCGATTGATGTTATTTTCCGGAGTGCATTTCAATTTTTCCTTTCCGGAAGAACTGCTCCGGCAATGGCATCAGGAAGAAAAGAGTTCTGAAAATTTCAATGATTTCCGGAACAGAATCTATCTGAATTTATATCAGCAGTTATTTGTACATAGCTATATGCTTGTGCTTCTGACGGCCGCAAGTCCGGTCTATGATAAGTCTCTGGATGGTGACGGCCTTTCCGGTGCTGTGAAAAGCAAATATGCCTCGCTCCGGAACAGTGAAAGAGGCTATTGGAATCAGTTCATTCCGGTACTGGATTATACAGATCTGCATACATTCGGAGAGGGCATTCAGGAATATATCAGAAAAGGCCTGTTATTCTCCGTCAGTGAATTATATCTTCCTATCCGGCTCAAGCCGAGGGGAGAAAATTCGCTTGAAGCTCTGATCAGAAACGGTGTTGATCATATTGAATTAAGAATGTTTGATTTAAATCCGTTCTGTCCGCTGGGAGTGAATCGCAATGATCTGTTCTTTGCCCATCTGCTGATTTTATATTTAGTCCGTCAGAAAGAAATCAATCTGACTCCTGAACAGCAGGAACAGGCTGTGAAAAATCATCAGAATGCCGCTCTGTATCATCCAGATCAAATTCTGATTGAAAATACACTCCGGATTCTCTCAGAAATGCAGGTCTGCTTTTCTGATAACCCTGAAGCTCAGAATGTCATAGAATATCAGAAAGAGAAGCTGACTCATGAACGCTACTGTGAACAGATCCGGAGCGAAGATTTTTATTAAATTATAAATTGATTATATTATAAAGGGGGCTGTTTTCCATGTGCGAACTTTTCGGCATCTCCTCCGCCGTGCCTGTAAATCCGGCGGAATGGCTGAAAGATTTCTATTCCCATAGCATACGTCATCCTCATGGATGGGGAATCATGTACGAACAGAATAACAAAAGACAGATTTTCAAAGAACCCGTCAGAGCCTGTGACAGCTCACAGCTCAGACGATTGCTGAAAACTCTGCCTGAACAGAAAACTCTGCTTGCACATATCCGGTTTGCTACAGTAGGAGAAGTCCGCACAGAAAACTGTCATCCGTATTCGGGAACAGATCATTCCGGCAGAGTCTGGACGCTGATTCATAACGGAACAATCTGGTCAGGCAAGCTGAATTTTCAGTATTTCAAGAAACAATCCGGCGATACGGATTCTGAACGATTGTTTTTAGCTCTGCTCGATGCCGTCAACGACAGTGTCAGCCGAGGGAAACTCTCTGATCAGGACAGATGCGAAACCGTCAGTAAATTTGTCGCCGCCATTGCTCCGAGAAATAAATTAAATCTCATGATCTATGACGGCGATATTCTGTATGTTCATAAAAATCTGAAAAATACGCTGAGTTACCGGAAACTGGAAAACGGATTTGCATTTTCCACTCAGCCACTCTCCGAGGGCGAATGGATTCCGTTTCCGATGGCTCAGGTGATCGCATTCCGGAACGGCTCTGAAATCTGGAGAGGGGAGAGGCATAAGGGCATTTATGTTCCGACTCTGGATTATATCGCCGCTATGGATGCAATGAATATTTAGAGCAATTGTTTTTTCATTAAAATAAAATCATAGATATTCAGCTGCTGATCTTGATTCAGATCGGCAGCTTTCCAATTAGCAAGGGATTCGCCATGATGCAGCCATTTTACCAATGCAATCAGATCGACAGTATTGAATTCACCATCAAGATTCACATCGCCTGAGAGCATTTCTCCGGAAGATTTTGTTAAAATCTTTGCATTTGTCAGAGCAATTGTATTTCCATAGGGAGAAAGCCGGATTGCATCCAGATCATCATAAGTCATATCAAGTTCTTCGAGAGCCGAGAGAATATCAGAAGCTAAGAAACAAGCCTTATCGCCATTGGAATAAAAAGGCTGAACTGCTTTCCAGACAGGCGGATCTCCTGACCATTTCTGAAGAGCAACGACAGGAGGAACAGCCGATTCAGAATAATCTACTTCGATAGCATAATTATTTCCAAGAGATTGCAATACTGATTTGTCAAGCATGATATTTTCCTGAGCAGTATCGTCAGAAAGGCTCTGGAATAATTCATAATCAGCACAGGGATATTTTGCAACCTGACTATAAAGCAGATGAGATTTCGGACTTTCCCCCTGACGTTCAAATAATTCCGTGAGAGTGACAAATTCATAGCCTTGTGATTTAAGCTCCGGAAGAATTGTTTTGAGAGCCTCGACAGTCTGGGAATTTCCGGCGGCATCATGCATCAGGATAATCATACCATCCTTGGCACTGGAAAGAACAGTTTCTGCCCGCTGTTCGGCAGTGACGCTGTCCATAAAATCATCACAGCCGATACCGCAGATAAACGGCAGATCAATCGAATCATACATAGAATCGCTGACAGCGATATACGGCGGACGGAAAAAACTGGTATGTTCTCCGGTGATTTCATAGACATAATCATCGACATAGCTGATTTCAGCCTGTAATTCTTCCCGCGACATATCAGACATATAAGAGTGTGTTTTTGAGTGATTATCAATCTCACAGCCCATATCATAAGCCCTCTTGACAGAAGCGGCACTTTGTTCGTTGATATTCACGCCAATCAGGAAGAAAGAGGCTTTTGCGTCATATTCTTCGAGCAAATCAAGAACCTGATTGGTTGTAGTCGTATTAGGGCCGTCATCGAATGTCAGGGCAATTAATTTTGTTTCCTGATTCTGAACGGCATCGGCTGGAAATGCATAAATTCCGGATAACAGCATCACAGCCGAAACAGCTCCGGAAATCAGTTTTTTTATAGATCTCATAAAAATTCCTCCTGTTAAATAATAATTCCTTCGAAATGATTGATTTCATGCTGAATAATCTGAGCTTCAAAATCTTTAAAAACAGCTTTTTTTGTTTTAAAATTCTCATCGAGCCACTTGACTGTAATTTTCTGATAGCGTTCTGTTTTTCTCGTACCGTTCAGGGAAAGACAGCCCTCTTCGGTCTGATAGGCCTGTACTGAATGCGAGACGATTTCCGGATTGATCATGATCTGTATTTTTTGATTCAGAACAGCCACAAGAATTGTTTTCCTGATGCCGATCATATTTGCCGCCATACCAACACAGCGATCACGATTCGCTTTGAGCGTGTCATATAAATCCTGAATCGCCTGCTTATCTTCTTTTGTAGCAGGTTCTGACTTCTGTGCAAGAAAAACAGGATCTTTTATAATTTCTCTTATCATATAGCATTCCTTTCTGAATTCTGAATTTGAACACGAACAACAGCAGAGTCCTTTGCAGAACTCTGCTGTTTTTTCAGAAAATCATTCTGATTATTCTTCAGGCTGTAAAACGGCATAACCCTCATCAGCGCGCTGATACACTACATTGACATTACCATCAGCGGCATTTTTGAACATAAAGAAATTATGACCGAGCATATTCATCTGGAGGATAGCTTCTTCCGGAGTCATCGGACGCATATCAAATTTTTTGTACCGGATGACACTGATATCCGCTTCTTCTACGACATCTTCAAATTCCTGTTTGAATGCACTTTCTTTCAGACGCTTTTCGATCTTGGTTTTATTACGGCGAATTTGACGGATAATTTTATCAATTGCCGCATCGAGCGCATCGTTCTTATCTACGGCAGTCTGTTCTGCACGATAGAGCATCTGATTATAGCGGACAGTCAATTCCAGAACGATCTGATTTTTCTGTTCTGTGAGCATAATTTTTGCATCTGCCTCGTCACCGAAGAACTTGTCAAGTTTTGCATCAAGACGTTTCTGAGCGTGTTCAGTGAAAGCCTGCGATACCTGCATTTTTTTTGCGTTAACTGTAATATTCAAAATAATTCCTCCTTTGACGGATCTGAATTCACACGGAAGCCTCTGTCTATAAAATAGTCCGTGGCTTTATGTCTGATTTTATTATAGCATAATTTATAAAAAAAGTCAAGTCTTTTTTAAAATTTTATCAAAAAAATCAAAGCCGGAAAAAGACAGTTGCAGTTTTCAGAAAAAAGTATTATAATATCTATAAAATCTATTCTCAGAAAGAAGGGAAAATCATATGCAGGAAATTATATCTGATTTCTTGAAGATGCTGTCATCATTTCAGATTCCTGATCTGGTACTGAGTGCGGCGGCGGTTCTGATTCTTGATCTGTTTGCAATTGCTGTGATTCTTGCGGTCAGAAGAGAAAGCAGAATCTGTCAGAAACGATGGCAGAAAGTCAGTGCCAATCTGGAACTTCGCAGACGAGCCGATAAAACAGAATATCATTATCCGCTGGAAGCGGATGAAATTCTGCTCGGACGGCACAGTTCGGCAGATATTCAGCTGAAAGATGCATCTGTTTCGAGGTATCATGCTGTGATGACAGTTACGGGAGGAGTCTGGACAATCACAGATTTAAATTCCCGAAGCGGAACGTTTGTGAATGATCAGCATATCAAACAGAAACGTCTTGCCGAGGGTGATTGTATCCGATTAGGTTCGGCGAAGCTGTATCTTGTCAAACGGCCTGTTTCTAATGAAGAATCATAAGGGGGTATTTTATGTATAAAAACAAATTATCCTATTCCGGTGCGATTATTTTATTATTTCTGACGCATTTATCTATGCTTGGATTGGTATTTATCAGAGGGAGTGTCGTAGCTCCTCTGGATTTTCTCAAGCTGACCGGAGCAGTACTGGGACTGGATATTATTTATTTATTAATCACGTTAGCTTATAAACAGATGACATATACATTGGATTTCATGTTATTAGGCATTTTAAATATCAGTCTGATTTTTCAGTCCTGTTTCGGAGAGATCAGCTTATCAATCAAGCATCTGATTTCCTGTGTGATGTGTCTGATCGCCTGTGAAGCCGGATTTTTACTGACCAGAAATCATGAAAAAATACGGAAAAATAAAATCTATATTTATTTATTAATATTATTATTATTTATTTCTATTATATTTTTTACAGATAATCAGAAAAAATGGATTACGATCGGCAGTTTTTCGATTCAGCCATCGGAATTTATTAAGCCCTGTTTTATTCTGGTCTGTGCGGCTTCGATTGTTGAACTGCATGAAAAATTAAAAATCGGCTTTTTCTATATCTCGAAAGATTCGCTGATTCTGTGCATAGTAGCTTTATTTATCTTCGCATTGCAGTGGTGGTGTCATGATCTGGGCAGTCTGCCAACATTCGGAATGATTTTCTTATGTGCTCTGTTCTGCCGGTTCTGCTATCCGAAAGCGAAAATTTCAAAAAGAGCTGTTGCAATCGCCTGTGTCGCCGGAGTCGGTGTTTTAATCGCCGCATGGATGCTCGCTCCCGATTATGTACAGAAGCGTCTGCATGTCGATATCTGGGCTGACAGATACGGTGACGGTTATCAGCAATGTGAAGCTCTGATCGGTATTGCCAAAGGCGGCTGGCTCGGTGTCGGAGCAGGAAACGGCTCACTGTATAAAATCTTTGCTCATGATTCTGATATTGTCTTTGCTACGATCTGCGAAGAATGGGGTTTATTATATGCTTCTCTGACGGTTCTGCTGATTCTGATTATGCTCATGACTGTCCTGATGAATCCGCCTAAGAATTACTATCATGCTATGATGACTGCCGGTGTGACAGCGGCATTTTTAATGCAGATGTCATTGAATATTTTCGGTTCATGTAATCTGATTCCGTTCACAGGTGTGACACTTCCGTTCTTATCGACAGGAGGCAGCTCCATGATGTCATGCGGATTCTTGGTAGGCATGTTAAAAGCCGGACAATCGCCGTTATTTCAGCATGAAGTCATGAAACGGAAAAAACAGAAACAGCAGTCTGCAAAATCTGCTCAGAAGCAGAGGAGGGCGAATTCATGAAAAGTATCCGGCGTGTACAGAAATTAATTACATTTATGCTTCTTATATTTCTGATGGCACTTGCCTTTCTGATTTATAAGCTCCAGTCAGAAGCAGGATTTTATATTTCCAATGCTTCTAAAATTTCATTAGGAAATGTCTATGATCGCAATAATGATGTCTTATTCGATCCGGATGCAGATGCTCAGATCTATGGCAGTGATTATTTTATTGATATTGGCAATCTGATCGGTGATGATTCCCGTCAGATGAATAATACACTTGTGGCTCAAAATATGGGGATGCTTGCCAATTTCAGCTTCATGCTCGGCGAACAGGAGGACGGTAAAGCGGCGATCTATACAACTCTTGATCATAAAGTCAACAGAAAAGTCTATGATGCATTCGGAACTAAAAACGGCTGTGCAGTAGCTTATAATTATCTGACAGGAGAAATTTATATCTGTCTCAGCAAGCCGAGTGTGAATATTTTAAATAACTATTCCGATCTTGATACACTCGAAAGCGGGAGCCTATTATGTAAAGTATTTTATCCGACTGTTCCGGGGTCAACGCAGAAGATTTCGACAACGCTCGCCGCTCTGGAATCTATGGGCTATGATAATCTGATTTCTAAAAGCTATGATTGTTCCGGAGTCTATACGAATCTGAGCGGTAAAAATATCAAATGCCATCTTGCTGATGGTCATGGAACGCAGAATATTACAGAAGCCTTTGCAAACAGCTGTAATCCGTTCTTTGCCCAGCTTGTCGAAGATGTGAGTCTGCCACTGTATGATATTCAGAAAACTTATGAGAAAATGGGCTATCTTGTCAATAAAGAAGGCAATCAGAAATATCTTGATATTAACGGCATCTCTGCTTTTACGGCTTCGACAACACTCGCTGATAAGACTGATTTCAATACACAATGGGGATGCATGGGACAAGGTGAAACGCTTGTCAGTCCCTTACAGCTGATGGTATGGCAGAGTGCCATTGCAAATCAGACCGGAATTTCAACTTATCCATATCTGATCAGCTATGCAACGACAGTCAATGGCAATCCGGTTTCACAGGCTCAGACTTCTTATAGCAATCAGATGTTTTCAGAAATTTCTGCTGGTCACATGCGTGAAATTATGCTCGAAAACGGTCGGAATCATTATTCTAATTTATTATCTGGTACGGATGTGGGAGTCAAATCCGGTACGGCTCAGGTCGAAAACGGTGAGAAAGAAAATTCTCTTCTTGTGGGATTCGTAGATGATGTGAATTTTCCGATTGCATTCTGTATCGAAATTGATGACAGGAAACAAGGCGAAGTTACTACTTCCGATATTACAAGAGTGTTATTACAGAATCTGCATGAAAGTCTGATCTCTGCCGGAGAATAAAAATTTAAAGAGTTGTTGCAAACCTGAAACATAAAAAAATAGAATGAAAAAGCGCCGCATGGAAAAGACTTTCCATGCGGTGTAATTTGTATATTCAAGCCGGAAAACAGAGAAGAGCTGATTCTTGTCATTTTTCTCTGTTATTTATGTGCAATATTACAGAAATCATTTCCAATCGCTCAACGTAATGCTTTCATTTCACTTTTTCTGAGATACATCGCTTTATCTGCGCGATTGAAAACATTCTCCACACAATCATCAATGTCAGGCTGATAGACAGCATATCCAATGGCGGCAGAAACCTTTTCCCAAGGCTCACCTTCAGCTGTTTCAATTGTTGTATTAAACTTTTGAACAAGTTCTTCTATATGTTTGTAATCTTCATTTTCGAGGATAACCACGAACTCATCTCCGCCTATACGAAAAACAGGAGAATGTGCAAATATGCGGCAGACGATTTCACAGCATTTACAAATAGTGATATTACCCATTTCATGTCCATACGTATCATTTACCATTTTCAGGAAATTGACATCAATCACAGCAAATCCGAATTTTATGTCATCTTTTTGCATTTTCCATGTCAGTTTCTGAAGTTCTTCTTCGTAGGCATTTCTGTTCCGGATACCTGTCAGAACATCTTTTCTTGCAAGCTCTGATTCAATATCCACTTGTTTTTTTGTGTGGAACAGTTCATCAGTAGTTTGGACAAGATTTTTCATATACTGATCCAGTTCCAGAATCATATCTGAAGTCTGATTTGACAGCATACAAAGCTCATCAGTGCCTTTCAGCCTGATTTCACTGGCAATGCCTGAATCTTTATACACTGTATAGCGTTCTACTGACTGGGACAGATGTGATATTTTACTGATATATCTGCGGTGAATAATCATCAATGCGACAGCAGAAGTCAGAAACAGAATCACAGCGATTGTGATAAGCTGATGGACTGTATTTATTGCAATTGCCTTGTTATAGTCTGCAATTTCTATTTCCGTGCCGATGAGTCCTAATTTTTCTCCGTTGATATAAAGAGGATAATACCATGCATAAGTTTTTCCATATTCATTGTCATAGCTTTCGGGTTCAGAAGGTGCATATCCGGTATTCCATGCTTCCCATATCTTTTCATGATCTTCTGGCTGTTCATCTACTATATCACCCAAAAGCAGGTTAGTGCCGTCTTTTGGTTCTCGAATAGCATCCAGCACAAACATGACATCCACGCCCTCTCCGGTAGGAACGAAATAATAGGTATAAGACAAACCGAACTGCTTGGTTGCTTTCTCAAAAAGCAGAAGATAATATTCATGATTATAGATTGCGTATGCCTCCTGTATCTCTTGAGTGAGTTCTTCAAATTGAATATCTTCTCTGAAAACTTTGCCAGGATAGGTTTCAGCAAACATTCGTTCATATTTCTGTCTGGCTTTCAAGGCATCCTGATCGTTAAAATCAACAGGAATATTCATATCCTGATAATGCTCGATAAAGTATTCCTGATATTCTGCAAAATCATTTCCGTCTGCTTCCAGATTCACTGCAAGATAAGCCGACAGATTCTGAAGCAACTGTTTTTTGCTGTTCCTGATAGATTTGTGTTTGATTGGCATATGTTGCAATTCCTGTTGCAGTGAGTGTCAATATAATAAAAATCAGGAAAATAACCCCGAATTTAAACAACAATCCATATTTTCTCTTATTCATATATGTTTCCATATTCATACCTCAAAATTCCAATTCATTTTAAAAATCTTTATGAACTGATTTTTACTTTATTTCAAAAGCAGATATTTTACTTTTAACATTTTGTCTGTCACAGCAAAATACAAACAAGTTATAATCATAAAGATAATATTTTATAATATCATCATAAATATGCGAGTCAGCAAAATTCATTTTGAATGCGGAGTGAATTTTTTTGCGAAAATCAAAAAATTCACCTATCTTTTGAGTAAAGTCAATGCTGGAATTGGTATTAGTATTAGAGAAAATTCATATGCCTGTGTTCTTAGGAAATGTATTATAATCAATAGTTCTGCCAATTTCAGTGAGAGTAATATCTCTGCTTCGTTCATAATTCTGAATATAGCCACAGATATGAATATTAATCAAAATTGAAATGCTATGCACTTTCTGTATTTCTTATCTATATTTTCCTAATTATATCATAATTTTTGGAATTTGTCAATCATTATGCCGAAAATGTCTTAAAGAAGAATATGCCTTTCACAAATCAGAATAAAATTATAACGCTTTAAATTGATAAATCAAAATTTAATCTTCTAACAGATATTCTTCATCAACTACCTTAATATAATCTATTATATTTCTCAATACATCTTTAAATGAATCAAAAAAAGTTTCTTCTCCGTCAAAATAACGGATAAATTTACCTGTTTTATTTGATATACATAATACTTCACCATCACCGATAATATCTGCAATTATAATATAATCAGCAGGAAACCATTCTGCTTTTTTTTGATTATAAAGATTTATTATCCTATCAATATTTAGAAAATCAGCAGTATAGCTATTCAAGAGCATTCCATTAGAAAATCTCAAAAAATTTTTATAATCCTCTGGAAAAGCATAATTGATAATTTTTTCAATCCTACTGATTTCATTTTCTGTAGCTGGGAAATAAAAATCAAATCTATGAACGCCATTAAGTTTTAACGCTATTTCTACGATTTCATTAATTTCTTTTATTAAACTGTTATCAGGTATTTCGGGAATATACATATTTATTCTCCTTCAAATTCCGATTTGTCTCATTATAGCATACAAGTTTTAAAATGTCAAGCAAGCCAGCAATTCAATTTTCGAACCTAAAAACAGCGGACAGCGTTTCTTTCTATGAAACACTATCCGCTGATATTCTTGTTTGTCAACAGCCTTCGATCATGAAAAGTGCTGTAAAACAGGGAACTAAATGCAATATAGCTTTAATCATTTTTCATTGACAGATTTTCAAAATCATGATATACTAAAATCAGTTCTGAAAACTGAAATTTTCATCATAGAAAGGGCGATACTATGAAACAATATCAATTTTCGGTAATTATTCCTGCTCATAACGAGGAAAATTACATCTATAAATGTCTGAAATCCGTCCGGACTGCCGCAAAACAAGTCGGTTCTGAAAAGGTCGAAATCATTGTAGTGGCGAATCGCTGTACTGATAAAACTGTCGAAATTGCAAGACACTATGGTGCAAAAGTGATTGTCAATGATTCGAAATGCATCAGCAGTATTAGAAATACCGGAATCCGAGCGGCTCATGGAAATATTATCGTCACAATTGATGCTGACAGTATGATCACAAAATATTCTCTGATTGAAATCCGGAAGATGCTTCAAAGCGGAAATTATATCGGAGGAGGGACTCAGCCGAGATTTGATCGGATGTCTTTCGGCATTTTCTGTTCTTCGATGTATGTCGCTTTGAATCTTCTTCCGGTCATGATGAAAAACAAGGCTTTTCTCAGCGGAGGCATGTTCTGGTTTTATAAGAAAGATTTTGAAACGATCGGCGGATTTGATGAAACTCTTGTCAGTCTCGAAGATATGGATTTTGCAGTCAGACTGCATCGGCTTGGAGTCTCCAGAAATCAGAAATACGGAACTCTGAAGCACTCTTACATTTTGACTTCCAGCCGGAAATTTGATGAATTCGGTGACTGGTATCTCATCAAAAACCGAAAACTTACAAAAGCGATTTTTACAGGCAAAGATAAAGAAGCCGCAGATGCTTTCTATTATGATGTACGATAATCTTTTTTAATACTGATAATCATAGAACATTTTATCAATCAGCTTATCATATGCCGAAGAATCTCCGAAAACTGCTTTTAGCAATGCATCAGCATTCTGAATCATGAGTTTAAAATACAGCCAGTCACCTCCATCATCAAATTTACGAGTGGAATTAATCAGATAATTTTCACGGAGGCAGGTGTATTTCTTCCCCTGACTTTTACCGAATTGTTTCAGATGTTTTGCAGTTGCAATATCTTCCATAGCTCTTTTGCTGACGAATCCGCCGATTGCTTCAAATGTGGATTTTTCAGCCCAGAAAATTCCGCAGTACAGCCCAGTAATTTTGAATCCGATACAGCACAGCAAATCATTCAGATATAACGGAAAAGAATATCTTTCAAACCGCATCGGCGCACCTCCGCCGATATACTTTCCGGTTTTCAGAAACTGATAAATTTCCTGAATCGTTCCCGATGTCATGCGGTTATCGCAGTCAATCGTCAGAATAATTTGTCCAGATGCTGCTTTCATTCCGGCATTTCTGACAGCAGCAATACAGCGTTCTTCATTCCGGATAACAATCGCTCCCATAGTTTTTGCAATCTGTTCTGTACGGTCAGTACAGCGGTTGCAGACAACAATGATTTCAGTTTCTCCCTGATAGCGTTCCGCCGCCTGACGAATCGACAGGATACAGCGTTTCACATATTTTTCCTCGTTATGTGCCGGAATAATCACAGATACTTTTGGTTTCATAAAACTTCTCCTTTTTTGAATGTTATTCGATGGATTTGAGGGATTCTGCCATATTGATTTTTTCCAGCTTGATTCCCATGAAGGCATTGACTGCGATATTGAACAGGAATGTCAGAAGAATACTATAAATAAAACTCATAGGTAATATTCGCGTTTTGAATGATACCAAATCTACAATAATCTGCGATATGACAAAGCTGTGAAGCAGTATGCCCAGACCTAAGCCGACAATAATACCGACTGCTGTCAGGGCGATGTTCTCACGGAGTACATAGGCAGATGTTTCGTTCCGGAAAAAGCCTAATACTTTGATCGTAGCGATTTCACGAATCCGCTCTGTAATGTTGATGTTCGTCAGATTATACAACACGATGAATGCCAATCCGGCCGCACATACAATGACCAGCAATACAATATAATCCAGACTTCCCATTGTTTTTGCCATACGTTCCTGCATTTCGGAGAACAGAGAAACAGTTGTGATATGTTCATTTTTAGAAAGTTCTGCGGAAATCTGATATTCATCTGTTTCTTCGGGGAAATTCATGTATGCGGCATTGCATGTTGGTATCCTGCCAAGCTGTTTTTGCAGTGTATCCGATGAAAGAATAATATAATTATAAACATGATTTTCAAAAACTCCTGTTACTTTGACATGCAGTTCTTCCATATCTTCATTACGCAGAGTAATTGTTTTTCCGAGTTCTGCACCGAATCGCTCCATAACGGAATTGCTGACAAGAATTTCATCAACATCAGGAAGAGAGAGAGGTTCGCCGTCTGTGGTATGAAGATGCATATAGTTATTGAAATTGCCTTCACTAACGGGAATAATCATATTCAGTGCTTTGACTTTGGTATCACCGTAAAGAATATCCCAGCTGGAAAGATTCAATAACATATATTCTTCAGTCAGAGAATCCAGTGAATTTTCCAGTTCTGTCGGAATTGTTTCGCTAATATCTGTTTTAAATGAGGCTTCCGCATCTGCTGTTACGATCTCATTATATTGTACATCAGCAAAGCCTGCAACAGTGTCTTTTAATCCGAAGCCTGTCAGAAGCAGGGCTGTACAGCCGCCTACACCCAGTACCATCATGAAAAAACGGCCTTTATATCGAAACATGTTCCGGATGGAAACTTTGTACAGAAATTTCAGTCGATTCCATATGAAAGGAAAATATTCCAGAAAAACTCGTTTTCCGGCTTTTGGAGCTTTTGGCCGCATGAGTCCCGCCGCTGTTTCAGAAAGTTCCACATGACAGGCGATCCATGTTGTACCGATTGAACAAAGCAGAGATGCCAGCAGGGACAAAGAGGATAATTTCCAGTCAAAAATATATGTCAGCGGGATTTCTATATACATCAGTTCATAAGACATCCAGATCACTGACGGGAACAGGACAGTTCCTACGGCATAGCCTAATACACAGCCGATCACTGCCGCTGTTCCGCAGTAAAAAGCAAATTTCCCCATAATATCAGATTCAGAATAGCCGAGGGCTTTCAGTGTACCGATCTGAGTACGCTGTTCTTCTACCATACGATTCATAGTAGTAATGCATACCATTGCGGCAACTAATATGAAGAAAATCGGAAATACTTTTGCGACCTGCTCGACAATCTGAGAGTCACTTTCAAAGCAGGCATAGGAAATATTTGTATTTCTGTCGAGTACATAAGTATCTGGTTTTTCTATATCAGCAATTTCCTGTTCTGCATCAGCAATTTCGGCTTCCGCATCGGCAATTTTTTCAGAAAATTCTTTTTTACCGTCCTGATATTCCTGCAAACCATTTTCATATTCTTTCTTACCGTCTTCCAATTCCTTGACACCGTCTTGATATTTTTGTCTGCCCTCTTCCAGTTCCAGTAAGCCATCTTCATATTCTTTCTTACCATCAGCGAGTTTTTGTCTGGCATCTTCCAATTCCTTTACGCCGTTTTCATACTGAGCTTTGCCATCTTCGAGCTGTTTCAGACCATCTTCGTATTGAGCTTTTCCCTCTTCGAATTGTTTCAGACCGTCTTCATACTGAGTTCTGCCTTCTTGGAATTGCATCAGACCGTTTTCATACTGAGCAAGACCGGCTTCATATTGAATTTTTCCGGCTTCATATTCCGATTTTGCGGCTTCTAATTCTCTACGTTTCTGATTCAGATTTTCCTGCTGGATATTCAATTCCTGATAGGCTGATGAAATCTGCTGTTTTCCGGCTTCGATTTGGATTCTTCCTTGTGCGATCTGTTCTCTGGCATAAGAAAACTGTGCCTGCTGTTCGGGAGTGAGATATTCCCACGGAATCTGAGAAAGCTGTGCATTCAATGCTTGTTCCTGTGCGTTGAGTTCATTTTCTGAGGTTGTTAATTTCTCCTCATTCTGACGGACTTCTGCAAAAGCGGAATCAATCTGTACTTGTCCGGCATTGAGCTGACGTTCACCATCAGTAATCTGCTGTTCGGCAGAATCGAGCTGTATTCTGGAATCATCCAATTGCTGTTTTGCTTCGTTTAATTGCTGTTCGGAATCATCCAGCTGTAGTCTGGCTTCGTTCAATTGCTGTTCGGAATCGTCCAGTTGTTGTTTTGCTTCGTTTAATTGCTGTTCGGAATCATCCAGCTGTTGTTTGACATCATCAAGTTCTTTCTGAGCATTGTCTATTTTCTTTTCGTTATCTTCGATTTGTTGTTTTGCATCTGACAATTCTTTTTGGGCATCATCAAGTTCTTTCCTGCCGTCAGCGAGTTCTTTTTCGGCATCATCGAGTTCTTTTTTACCGTCAGCAAGTTCTTTTTCAGCATCATCCAATTCCTGCTGACCTTCGGAGCGTTTATCTTCCAGTTCGTCTTTGCCGTCCTGCAATTCGCTTTCAGCATCGTCTACAATACGCTGATAACGTGAATCGGCTTGCTGTTGTGTGAGTTCTTCCCATGAATCCGAACACTGTTCCATTGCATCTTTGTATTCCTTTGAGTAAATCACGGAATCATGATCAAATCGAATATAGATTTCAGAATAATAATCACGATCAAAGGCATCCGGCAACAGATAGACAAAGGCTTCTACACTGCCGTTTCCGATAGATGTCGTTCCACGTTCAAAATTTACATAAAGAGCAGAATCCGCCATGCCGACAATCTTGAATTCAGTATCATTCAGTGTATCGAGGGTATCTTCTTCGTTATCCTGTGATATTTTGATAGTATCGCCGATTTCAAGACCGCATGGTCTGCTGGCATCCATGAGGCACTCATTATCTGACTGAGGCATTCGTCCCTCTGTTAAGCGCAATTGATTGATATTTTCGGGGATGGTATGTGCTTTCAGAACAACTTCGGTATTTTCATTATTCAAAGCGAGTATATCAATACTGTTTGCGCCTTCGGCATAACGGACATCAGGCATATTCTGGAATTCTTTTACATTATCTTCATCCCAGCCTAACGTTGAAAGCAGACGATAGTCATAAAGCTGTTTTTCCTGCCAGAATGCGTTGACTGTATGCACCATTGCAGGGGTAGTGATTCTGACACCTGAAAAAAATCCTACACCAAGTGCGATAATTGACAGAATTGCCATAAATCTTCCAAATGTGCCTTTGATTTCTCTGAGAGTCGTTTTTCGCATCATTGATTTTTTCATAAGCTCACCATTCTATATCAGCAATGTCAACAACATGGTTGTTTTGCCTCATACTTTCTATTGTACCTGATTTTACAGTGATAATTCTGTCAGCCATTGCTGTCAGAGCGGAATTATGAGTGATGACGATGACAGTCATTTTATTTTTCCGGCAAGTATCCTGCAACAGTTTCAAGACCGCTTTTCCGGTCTGATAGTCAAGTGCGCCTGTTGGTTCATCGCACAGCAATATTTTGGGATTCTTTGCCAAAGCTCTTGCAATTGCAACGCGCTGTTGTTCACCGCCGGAGAGTTGAGCCGGAAAATTTTTCATGCGCTCACCTAATCCCACTTGTTTTAAAACAGTTTCGGCATCAAGAGGATTTCGGCAGATCTGTGCGGCGAGTTCTA
>Ga0326513_10001222_pt1 | contig 20882 bp, 33 predicted proteins | sample 2_2465_0518_D_FD_203654 | JGI IMG/M metagenome (GOLD analysis project Ga0326513, IMG submission 203654) | Bovine rumen microbial communities from UC Davis, California, United States - 2_2465_0518 | ecosystem: Host-associated > Mammals > Digestive system > Stomach > Rumen | place: USA... | reverse complement strand
CATGAATGTGACCCTTAGTCAATACAAGCGATTGAAGGAACTTGGTTCTGATTCCTACGATATTCTCTATACTTTGTTGGGAACGAAGAAATTCCGTAACGAGTTCCGTGCCAAACTTGCCGAACAGGTTCGTAACTGGTTGAATGACCCTGAACCGAAATATCGCACTCCGCTTTCTCCTAAGCAGATGGCTTGTGCTGATACTCGCCATTTTGGTCGCCGCTATTTCTAACAACAACAAGGAGGCTACTATGGCTCTTACTGGTACACTCAAAATTGGTCCCGTTCGTCCTGATTGGAGACCTGAACCTATCGCAACCATCACCAAGGACTTGGAAATTGTGGAAAGCGGTAGTGACTGTTGGAAGATTTTCAACTTAAAAACTCGGTTACAGGTTGGTAGCCTTGACCGAATTAACAACAACTGGTACCTGACCCTTAAGCATGGTACTGCTGAACCTAACCTAGAAGCATTCAGCCGAAAGATGGCTGAGTAAAGGAGAACAAAAAATGGCACACTTTATTGAAATTGCAGAATGCAAAAATGCTGGTGAAATGTCACAGAAAACTTTCCTTGATGTTGACTGTGAACCGGTATTCACTTGGCGAAAGGACCTTGATGCCAATGGTCAAAAGAAGGACCTTGCTCTGATTGTGAATGGAATTGAACATCTTGAAAGTACTTGTGTTTGTACCCTTCAAGATACTGATGGAAGGTATGTGGTAATTCCTATGCCTGCGGCTATTCAGTTGCTGCTTGACAAGGATTATGCTGGTGTGATTAAGAAGTACCGCAAGACAGATGTTCTTGATTTGCTGGCAAAGGCAAAAGGAAAGTAATGGGTAAAATCTACATTTTATATTTTATCGTTTCAAGCTTCTCTAATGGTCTGGTTCACACTACACAAAGTGAATACATATCATTAGAAGCTTGTGAGAAAAAGAAAACAGAACTTGTAACAAACGCAAAAAATATGGGTATGCAAGCACGAGGCGTTTGTAAGGAGAAAAATTTGGGGAGAAAAACATTATGAAGAAAATAATTTTTGCAATTTTGCTTAGTTTGTTCATTGGCTGTAGTGTAGATGAAACTGTATCTACTCCACAGGACGAATTTAAATTTGAAATGAAGAATGACAGTGTTGTGGTGGCTGATACATTTTATTACAAAGTAAAATGCCGTTATTCCTACAGAACTTGTCTAGTTATTCGTGATGTTCGTTCTGAATTGTCTGAAGCAGAAAAAGATTCTTTAACTGGAATTTCTGTTTGTGAAAGCGGCCGAGGAATTGAAAGAACTGATTTTGTTACTAAGTTTGATTACAAGGCAAATATAAACAAATTCACTATTGAATTTGATGAGCCATTGAAACCAAACAAAGAAACAGAATATATGATGAAATATCGTCCTGACGAAAAGTTTGTTTATGAATGTGAAATAAGGTCAACTGCTGAAAAAGAAGAATAACTATGACCCTTGAAGATTACAGAACAATGCTTGGAATAGCTGCTATCATTACATTTTTATTTGAATTTGTAAATGGTATGTACTGGGCAAAAATGGTAGATGAACGCCGACTTCCTAAAGGTTGGGGCTGGCACTTTCTTACGATTTTTTGCATATTGACTCCATTGGTTATTTGGTTTTTGTTGTTCTATGCTCTTTATTCAACAGCACAACCATAAAGTTCTACAATAAACTTTTAAATTACTTGAAGTGTTGCCAAATGGTAACACTTTTTTTACATTTATCTGATTATAAATAGTATGGATTAAGAAAAGGAGAAAAAATGAAAAAACTTCTAGGAATATTATTATTTGTGACAGCACTGTTTGGTGCTGAAGCTGATGTTAAACCATTTGTATATGATGGTGTTGCTGACCAGCAAGCTCAATATGAGTATATGCTTAAATATAAATTGTATGGTTATGAATATCTTAAAATTGGTCAGAACGATACCATTCCTGATAAGTCTGGTTGGAATGGTTCTGCTATCAAGGTTGAAATGAAACACGCTGTTGTTTTGGGTGGTCCTATTTTGACCGCCGGCCCAGTAGATGTTGGTAATGGAGACCAATTTACAGGTCCTGTTCGTGGTACTACATTCAGTATGGGTAATGACAACAACTCTACTTTTGCAGGTAAATGGTGTTTTGAAACCCCACTTTCTACTGAAGTTCAAAACATTATAAAGCGTAGTGAAGGTTCTGTATCTTGTGATTCTGTCCCAGTTGCACCTGTTGGATTGAAAATGCCGACAATAGAATTTCCTGATACTACAAATATTAATATAACTGTTGGTGATAGAGGTAAAGAATATGTTGAAATTCCTGATGTTCCAACTTATGATTTGTATGTAAATTCTATTAAAACAGGAACTGAAGATACTCTTTATTTTAGAATGAAAAATAAAGGAACTTTGACAAGAGTATTTGTAAAAGAAGATATTTCATTTGGAAACCATACTGTAGTTCAAGTAGTTTATGCTTCTCCAGCTGGTGATAGTGTTATTACACAGGATAAATTCCGTGGTAATTTGCTCTTCTACACACAGGAAGATTTTAACATTCGTAATACTGACTATTCCTTTTTACAAGGAACATATATTTCTAAAAAGAAAATTAACCTTATTAGTAATATAAATTTTGCTGGTCAGTTGCTTGCTAATGAACTTGAAATCGGTGATAACTTTAGTGGAAAGAACTTCCGTTTCGTAAAATTTAATCCAGATACTATTAATGTAAACTTGGAACAGTATGGTGGATTAATGGAAAATGATAGTACAGTTATTCTTCCAATAGAATTGTCTGATACAACTGATATTGATGTATATTTCGCATATTGCTTTAATTTGAAAGATGGTGTAGATACATCTGACTTCAATATTCCACCAGCATTTCCTATTTGTGGATTTGATACTGTTTCCGCAGTAATTCCAGTCGGTAATAAAACCCCAAGTATTCCAATACAAATTAATGTTAGAAAAGATACTTTGGCTGATGAAAATGAATACTTGATTATGCACATTGACAGTATATCAGGTGCTATTCTTCCAAATGGTGAAACTCAAGGCGATTTAAAGATTAAAATTATTGATTATGATTACAAAAAATACTTTGGATTTGACACTAATCAGGTATTTGTAACTTATGAAAATTATACTGGATTTGTAGATACAATAAAAGTTTTAAATGCAAGTTCTAATCTTCGTTATACATTAGACTCATCAGCTGCTGGAAGATATGAATTGGATAGTATAACTGGTGTATTGACTTTGAAAGAAGAATTAGATTTTGAAACAATGCAAAAGGATTACATAAAGGTTACAATTACTGATACAGCTAATAAAAAGAAAACTGATATTTTGGCAATAAACATCTTAGATGTAAACGAAAAGCCTGAATTAGATGATGTAACTTTTTATTTACCTGAAAATGTACCTATTCCATCAATAGTTGGTACATTGAAGGCCACAGATCCTGACCAGAACTCCAGTTTTACACAGAATGAATATGAATTATTGACACCAAGTCAAACTTTCCAGATAGACCCTAAATCTGGCAGAATAACCGCTACTAAGCTATTCAATTACGAAAAAGATGACAGTGTTTATGTTCTAACTGTAAGAGTTTACGATAAAACTGATGTAACATTGGCCGATACAGCTAAAGTTACAATTAAAATTTCAAATGAAAATGAAAGACCTTCATTTGGAAAAGATGATACCACATTCGTAATTAAGGAAAATACCCCAGCTGGTTTTATTGGTAATGTTACAGCTACTGATGAAGATGGTGACTCATTAACATATAAAATCATTGGAACTGTGCCATTCAAGATAGACACAGCTACAGGTGATATTTCTTCAACTAGACCATTTGATTACGAAAAGGAAAAGAATTTTACTTTCAAAGTTGAAGTAACTGATGTTAAAGGAAAAACTGACACAATAATTGTAAAGGTCATTATAGACAATGTAAATGAACCTGTTTATGTAAGGGACACAACCTTCACCATTGATGAAGGAAAGGTCGGCGAATTGGGTAAAGTAACAGGAGTAGATGAAGATGGAGACTCTATTAAATATTCTATCTCTAATACTGATAATTATAGTATCAGTTCTACTGGCACAATTACCTTGGTAAATCCATTTGATTATGAACAAAAGAAGTATGATACTTTGACTGTTTATGTAACAGATGGAGAATTTACTGATTCTGCCAAAGTTGTTGTAAAAATCAATAATGTAAACGAAAATCCAGTATTACAGCAAAATGATAGTTTGAAAGTTCCTGAAAATTGTAAGAATTGTATTGTTGGAATTATTACTGCAACAGACCCAGATGGTGATACAATTACTTACACTGTAAAGGAACCAGGATTTACTATTGATAGTGCTGGTGTTTTGAAATTGACAGACCCACTTGATTATGAAACTACAAAAGAAGTTCCTATCACGATAATTGCTAAGGACCCAAATGGCGGTTCTGATACAATGACTTATGTTGTAAAGGTTACTGATATTAATGAACCTGTACATACAAAGGACACTACTTGTACTGTAAAGGAAAACTATACTGGAAATGTGTGTAAGATTACTGGTACAGATGAAGATAAAACACCTGTTAAATATATTGTAACAGATACAACAAATTATTCTATTGACTCCACAGGACAGCTATCCATTAAAAATCCTATTGACTATGAAAAGAAAACTAAGGATACTGTGAAGGTAATTGTTACTGATGGTGAATATTCTGACACAGCTACAGTAATTATTCGTGTTCTTGATGAAGATGAAATTCCAACAATAAAAACTTGGGATGATGAAAAGCCAAAGGATACTGTAAAAACAAATGACCCAGACCATAAATTTGACTGGGAACTTTGTGAAGGAACTAAGTGTACAAGAGGTGAAGAATTTCCTCACATCAGAAAAGATACTACAATAAAGGTCTGTAATGCTAAAAAGACAAAATGTGATTCAATAGTTGTTTTGTATAATGATAAACCACCTGTTGTTATCTTGACAAATACAAAGAGTACTGATGCTTTGATTGACTATATCACTATTGAAGAACAAGCTGACGATAAAATTTATGTCAATAAGAAGGACAATGAATTAACCGTTACTGTTCGTGATACTGTCAAGAAGACCGAAAAGAGATTTAACATAGAAGTTAAATTGGATACTTTACCAACAAAGGATATTAAAATCAAAGAATACAATTATTTGATTGATGAAAGTTTAGCCCAATATACTCCTATTGGTGGTGGATTGGTAGAAGCTAAAGAAATAATTAACGATAATGGTACTGTAATTACATTAACCAAGATTGTAGATAAAAACGGTGACCCTGTAGATACAACACAAACTGTTTCTTATACAAAGAAGGTTAATGGTAAAGATGTAGTTGTTTCATATAAGACAGATAATTTGACTGGTCAAAAGATTGGTGATTACGAAGTATCTTATATGATTGATAGCTGCACCAAGGTAACATACACAGTTGACGATAAAAAGAAGATTGTGAAGAACAAAGAAGGAAATATTGCTTACACAATTACTTACGAATACACAGATGACTTTGGTAACAAAGCTAGTTCAAAAGTAGAAATTGTGTTTGATGATATTCCACCAAAGGTTGAAATCATTAATCCTGATGCAAGTCAGACTTTCCATACAAATGCTATTCCTGTTAAATGGACTGTGAATGGTGAAGTTCAGGATACATTGACCTTACAGCGTCTTGAACAGGGTGTGAACTGGGTTATAAGACGATATGTAGATAAAGCAGGTAATGTCAGTGCTGATACTGTTATGGTTTTAATGAAAGAAGCCAAGGCTATTGCTATTGAACTTGTAAATCCAGTCACAAAGGTAAATCAAGACAAGGTAGATTCGTTCTATTCTGAAAATAAGAAATTTGATAAACAGTATACAATTTCTATTTTGAAGGGTGACGAAAAGCCTGACCCAGTCGGTGTTGGATTGAAAGTTGATATTGCTTTACCATCAGTAAATCCAACAGGAAATGTATCTACTTTATCTGATATAATAAAAAATGATAAAATACCTGTTGATGAAAAAGGTAATGTTGTTGGAGCATCTAATCTTAGCATACCTGTGGAAGAATATATAAATGAAAATTGTACTGATGATTTTAGACAAGATTATCATAAAAATGGTACGAATATAACATTATACAATGTTAAATACAACTTACATTTATGGATATATACTTCAAATGCTAATTATGTGAATGATTTTGAAATTAACTATGATATAGATTATAAAACTGAAGCAAATAGTGCAGGTATCGCAAATTTTATAATAGATTGGATTCCTGAAAAAGATGGTAATGTTAAAGCTAAAAATCATCATTCACTCGGAACTGGAGCATATTTAGTTAAATTATACAGTAAATCAACTGCTATATATAGATGTGGATTTAAAAATCAAAAAGCTGGTGATAAGATTATCAAAAAAGAATATAATCTTAAATCATTTGGCTATAAAAGGCCTAATAAATAAGGACAGGTAGCCCTCGTACTACTTGGGATAGAGTTGCAGCTCTATCCCTAACTTTATTATAAATAATAATGTAGACTGCAATCTACATTATTTTTTTTTATTTTAAATACGAGGAAATATGAAATTAACATATATTTGTAAAATATGTGGAAAAGAAAGTGTAAACAATAATGGTTTAATTAGCCATATAACACAAACACACAAATTATCTTCAAAAGAGTATTATGATAAATTCTTTAAAAAAGAAAATGAAGGAATTTGTCCTGTTTGCGGAAAAGAAACACAGTTTATAAAATTTTCACTAGGCTATCGTAAAACTTGTTCATATAGTTGTGCTTCTACAAATAATGCTGAAGATAGAATACAAGTTAGACATAATAATTATGGTGGAAAGTATTTTTCTAAAGAAGGTAGAGAAAAATTAAATAAAATTGCTAGTATAACTTATGAAACAAGAAATAAACAAAATATAGAAAAACTTAAAAATGAATATAAAATACCGAATGAAGTAGAAATTACAAACATATCACAAATAAAAGAAATTAAAGATAAAAAAGAACAAACTAACTTTGAAAAATATGGAGTTAAAAATTCATTTTTAATAAAAGATGAAAAAGGATTAGAAAAAAGAATAAAAACAAGTAATGAAAAATATGGTACAGATTATCCTATGCAAAATGATAAATTGCAAGATAATCGTATAAAAACTTGTATTGAAAAATATGATTCATTGTATTTTACACACAAATACAAATATAATGATTTAAAATTTGATAGTTCTTGGGAACTAGCATATTATATTTGGCTAAAAGATAAAAATATACAATTTACATATCAACCTAGACCAGCTATATTATATTTTTGGAATGGTGATAATAAGTATCATAAATACTATCCTGATTTTATAGTAAATGATGAAATTATAGAAGTTAAAAATCCATATTTATATTCTAAATTTTTATTAGAAGGAACAAAAGACAATGCTAAATATAAGAAAATGCTTGAATATAATGTTAAAATTTTAACTGATTGTTCTGACTATTTGAATTATATAGAATTACATTATGGTAAAAATTATTTAGACGAATTTAAACTTTAATACACGCTCAATGACCAGGAAACGACGTCGGAGGCCGGTACTGTTAAGATGGTAATAGATTGGCTCACTGACAAAGAAGGTGCAGTACATGCGAATAATGGAAATGCACTGGGTACTGGAGCATATATCACACAATTGAACTCAAAATCTGTTGCTAAACATCGCTGTGATTATAAGAACCAAGTCAAGGGCGATAAAACTGTAAAGAAAGATGAAGATATGACTACATTCGGTTACAAGCGTCCTATTAAATAAGTTCTGACAAAAAACAAAAAGTGAAGCCCGAGAGAAAATTCTCGGGCTTTTTCTATATTGTATGATGTAAATAGAAATGAATGGATAACTAAAATTTCATTTAAGTTTACGAACAACAAAAAAAGTGAAGGAAAAAATATAAGTCATATTTTATTTCTATATTTTATTTTGTTGATAAATGATACAACATAAGTTAAACATTAACAAGGAGTAAATAAATTATGTTGAAGAATACATACGTACTAAATCCAAATGACCGTTCTACCACCTATCGTGTAACAAGTGACACAAAACAGTCACGCGGTCGCCGTCAAATTCAGTCCACCGAAGCTAAAAAGCTTCACAAGAATGTTCAGGTTGCTGAATCTAGTCTTGTAAAACTTTCTGATTGGGAAGCTCAGATCACTCTTAGTGCTGAACAGATTCTTCGCAATAAGAAGGCAATGACTGATGAACAGAAGGTAATTGTCGCTGTTGCACGTTCAATTAAGGAGTTCTACCTTTAATATGAATACAACTACCTGGCGTATTACAAAGTATAAGTGTGATGTAACAGGTAAGCCTTATGGTACTCCAATTCAGTCCTTGTGTTATACACAAGAATTGATGGAGTCCTATAAGAACCCTAAGTTCGTTATACAAATTGAAGAAGAAGTAAGCACAAATAATTGGAAAGTAATTTGGAGTGCTGAAAGAGGTTAATAAATGAGAGCAACAGGAAGTAAAGTTTTCGTTGAACAAGAAGAATACAAGTCTGACAGTGGTATTATAACCACATTGGCAAAGCAGGGTCTCGCTGTATTCAGAGTTGTTGCTGTTGGTCCTGGTGATTGGAATGTCTTCACCGGTGAACTAAAGCCAATGTCTGTAAAGGTTGGTGACCGTGTTGTAGCTGATGCTTCAGTAGCACCAGAGATTTGTATTACCAAAGGTCTTAAGAAACTTAAGTATCGTGTTATCGGCGAAAACGATATACAAATGATACTTGATGAAGACGAGGATGTTAGGTAATGCAATTACTTGATGATAAAATGCTATTGAAAAGTTTAATGGGTTATACCGCTGGTGGACTCATTATTCCTGGTATGGTTCAGATAGCTTATTCAATGTTTGAAGTAGTGGACCTTGGAAAAGGTCACTATGACAGACGCGTTGGAAAAGTTATGCCACTTCCTTATGGTTTAAAAGTTGGCGACCGAGTACTCGTTAATGTTGGTGTGTGTAAGCCACTTTATATTAATGGCGAAAAGTACTATACTTGCCCAAATGCTGAAGAAGCTATTTTGATACTTGACGAAGACGAAACAATATAATTTTGGAGAAGTATAAATGAGTAATAAGAAAATAATTGGTATAACAATTGGTTCTGTTGTTCTTTATACTTTCTTTTTATTTTGTATTGGATTGTTTGGAACAGCCCTTCAGAACTATGCCATAACTGGAGGTTTTTATGCCTTGAAGTATGGTTCAGTTCTTTTGGGCTTCTTTATTACTGGCTATATGCCTTATCGCATAAACAAAGCTATGATAAAGAGAAAAGAGCTTAAGTACCAATTAGAATCTGAAAGAAAGATACAAGCTGCTGCACAAGCAGAAAAAGAAAAACAAGAGAAAATTCTTGAACAAATGTACATTAAAAATGAGGACGCAATATAATGGCACAAACTCTTGAAGAAGAAGTTAATGTTCCTAAACATTATCGCACTCACGAAAGTGGAATTGAAGCTATTGAAATTACAAGATATTTGCTTGGTGACCTTTCAAATGCTTGGAAATACGCTATGCGTTATGAAGACAAGAATACACCAAAAAAGGATATTAAGAAACTTTGTTGGTATTTGAGAGATTTTAAGGAACATTTCATTGATTTTAATAATGAATGTACAGCAAATGTTGAAGTTCCTTTATTTGTTCGTGACAAGATGATAAAGGTTATAGATACAGAGCCTGTTATCGTAATTCGTTCTGCTTTTGAACAGATTTATACTATCGTTATGGCTGGTGGACTTTTATTTCCTAAAGCTTATGACAAGGTAATATCTGATTTGGAAGCATACGCTGACACACTAAATTAACACTTTTTATTGACAAATATCAAATACATTGTTATATTGTAAATAAAATTTTACACATTAAAAATCGCTTTGCGAAGGAAATAATTAAATATGGATAAACTAACTATTACTTCTACAAAAATTCTTCCTATTGATAACGGTATTGGTGGTTGTGTTGCTATTGCACAGTTGACCTTTAATGACGCTTTCAAATTGACAGGTATTAAGCTTGTTGAAAAGAATGGAAAGAGAAATGTAGTGTACCCAAGAAATATGAGTAACAAGCAAAAGAAATCATATTTCTTCCCAGTTAATAAGGAAACAGCCGCTTATATTAGCGAAAGTTTGTGGGCAGATTACGATTCCGGTGTAACTGAAAGATAAGGAATAGAATGAAGAAGAGAAAGCTTTTGAAAACACCTAATGCTCAACTTCTTCCTTCTAAAAAGAAGGAGATGCTAAAGATAATGAATGACCCAAATAAGTTAAAAGAGGTCATGAATTTTATCCAAGCATCTTCTAATTTATTTGATAAATCTAAAACTGTTAAGGCAACTACTATTTTGGACTGGGTAGAAAGATGTATTTTAATTTTACCCGACGATTTAGAAGACCGAGACAGTTTTATTCAAGCATTTAGAAACTTTACAGATACATATGGAGAAACTAAAGATGCCATTACAAATGAACGAAAAGATAGTGACAACGAACGAACTTGTTAGAACAGTAATTTGTTCTGTATTAGAAGACTTGGAAAATAACTTTGATAGTTATGCTGCATTATACACTAAAGATTTTGAAGAATACACTCCAGACGAGAAGGAAAAAATAGAACAGTGGAAATGTAAGATTTTCAACAAATTAAATCGTGTTCTGAAGAAACAGGGGCTTAAGGATAATGATTAAATTTGAAATTGGTAAATCATACAAAGACACACTCCGGTTTAGAATATACACTACTTAGTATTGACGAAAACTCCGTTGGTTCATTTCAATTCCGTAATGTTGTTCGTAAATTCAGAATCGTTAAGTATGCTCGGTGTTGAAGCTGCCGTAACTATGGATGGTGTGAAGTTTTTGAGCGGTAAAAAAGAATCTTATTATGACGAAGAAATAGACGGAATTAAAGGTGAAAAAGAAGTTTATTTCAACAGCAATGGAGTATCATATGTCAATTTATTTAAAAGACACAAAGAAGAAAAAGAAAACAGAAAATCCTAAACCAAAGCGTCCTACCAAGCCTGTGAAAGTAATTAAGGAACCAGACACAAAGGCCGATGTGGTTAAGAAAAATCAGGAACTTTCTAACGAACAGATGGAAGCTCTTCAAGATGGTCCTGGTTCGGCACAAGCCCAACTTAATCCAATGATTATCCCAGATTTCTTTAACAACATTCGTAATAACTACTATGTTGCTAACAAGATAATTTGGCTCTGTGGATTTATTGAATGGCCTGTAATTACTGAAGTTATGCGTAGATTGAATTTCTATGATGATGGAACAAAGGACCCAATTACTTTGTATCTAGCTTCTCCAGGTGGTGAATGTGATGCTGGCTGGGCATTGATTGACTTAATGAATGAAATTAAGAAACACGGAACTCCAATTCGCACAATTTGTGCTGGTTCTTGTTCATCAATGGCAGCTGTTATTCTTGCCGCTGGTTCAAAGGGTGAAAGATATGCTTTCCCATCTTCCAGAATTATGATACATCAGGCAGGTATTGAACTGACCGGTGGTAAGCTTGACGATATAGCAAATACCACAAAGGAACTCCAATATTGGACTGATATTTCTGCTAAATATTTGGCAAAGGTTACTGGAAAATCTGTTAAAGATGTTGAAAAGGAACTTTGCTATGACAACTATATGTCAGCTACTGAAGCTAAAAAGTTCGGTATTATTGATAAAGTAGATGTCTTTATGGCATAAGATGATTGAACTAGACGAAATAAAAAATAGACTCAAAAGAGAATATAACCTGCAAGGTAACACTTGCAGGGTTTCGTCAAGCTCAAAAACTTTAATGGAACAGCTTACTGAAAAAATGATTGCTTACCCTGAACGAGTAGCTCAAATTGAAGAAGAAATTGGTCAGGGTGAAGAATTTAGAATTTATTTTGCAGATAAAGATAGTCTAAAAGATTTTATGGCTATGCACGATGAAGATGTAGATAAATTCTATCGCATACTTCGTAAAGAAGAATTGTTTTTGAATACTTGTTTGAGAGCTTTTGGCTTTGGTAATGTTATTATTTCATTGGACCCTAATACGTTGTTAGCTTCATTTGAAGAATCTGATGAAGACGAAGACGATGAATATAAATAATATACTTATGGATTTATATAATATGCAATTTCGTGATTTTATTAAACAAGATCCTCGTAAAGTTGTGGCTCAACCACAAGTTGAAGAACCAGAACTAGAAGAGGATTTAGAAGAAGATTATCAGGAACCGGTTAGAAAGCCAGTGAATAAAGTTCCAACAAAAAAATTCATTGAAGAAGAATATGAAGAACCTGATGAAGATTTGGAATATGAAACTGACGATGAAGAGTATTATGAAGAACCTGTGCAGCCGGTTCGTAAACCACAACCAAGACCTGTTCAGCGTCCTGTACAAAGACCTGTTCAAAGACCCGTTCAGCGTCCAGTACCACAAAGAGTTGTAAGACCACAGCGTCCAACCGCTGTCCAACAATATAAGTCTTATACTCCAGGATATGCTTTGCCAGATAGTCAATTTAGAAGACCTTTGGCTGTTTCACAAAAACAATTACGAGAAACAACTATTGAAGGAACTGCTAATAGTTTGACTGAAGCAATTAAGCGTAAAGTTGATACTGTATTCTATCGTTTTGGTATTCAAGGTCTTGAAAAGTTAGACGAAAAGATTCTGGACACAATTGAAGAACTTCAATATCCAGAACAAAAGCTAGCAAGGAGACCATTAAAGGAAATGAGAAGAGCACCTGTTAGAAAAACTATCAAAAAACCAAGACCACTTCCATTGGAAGAAATAACACCTGTTCCTCAGCCTGTGTATGAAGAACCAGTGTACGAAGAACAACCAGTCTATGAAGAACAGACTTATGAAGAACCTGTTGTAGATGAAGTTGAAGAAATGGAAGAACCTGTTGAAGAATTACCTCCACCACCTCCACCAAAACCAGCAGTTGCAAGTCCAAAACCATCATTCTTACAACCAAAGAAAGAAGTTAAAAAGGCTGTAATTGAAAGTACTGGTGACGATGATGAAGATTTAATCAATGCAGTAAAATCCATTGATTTTAACGAAGGTAAAGAAGAACCAAAGCCTGTGATTAGTGACGAAGAAATGTGGGGAACTGTTGAAGCCATATTGGAAACTAAACCACAGCAAGAGTTAGTACACGAACCACAGACTACGTCCTGTTTACCAACAATGCCACAACCAACCGAACAAACATCTGACCAGGAAACCCCTATTTCTGATGAAGAAACACCAACGGAACCTGTCAATGAAACGGTTGAACAACCAAAACCTAAAAAGAAACGCAAAAAACAAACTGAAGAGGTAGCAAAAACTAATGAAGAAAACTAAGAACTCAAATTTTGATACTGAGAAAAAAGAAAAAACAAATCCATCAGAAATAGTGGTGGAAGGCACAATTAATGAAGCCTATCCAAATGCTATGTTTGATGTCTTGTTGGATAACGGTCAAATGGTAAAATGTACCATCTGTGGAAAAATTCGTAAGAACAACATTCGCATTTTGCTGGGTGACCGTGTTCAAATAGGAATATCAATATATGATTTAACTAAGGGCCGTATACTTTATCGTTTAAAAGATACACCGAGGTAGTTATGGAAATACCAAAATACAGAAGTAACAGACGCTTATCTTGGGATGAAATCTGTGAAGAATTTCCTGATGTTGCGAACCAGATTGCAAGGGAAGACACTTGGAGATATTATGAACAAAAGCCAAATTTCGCTGAAGTTGATAATAAACTAATGGCTTGGGTTCCTGAAAAGGTTCGTGAAGGAAAAGAAGATGAACGTATTGATACTGTAATGCTAACAAAATAATTGTATTTTCCTTAAATATTGGTGGGACTTTTGTCCCACCTTTTTAAGTTCATAAATACAATATGAATGAAGTAGATAATGTTGTGAAACTATGGAAAAGATTGGCTGAGAGTTTGAATGACACAAACAGTCAACACGGATTACATAGACTTGTGAATAATGCTGAAATGTTAGCTGCCTATATGGAAGCTAACGATGTTTTGGCAGAATCAAAGCAGTTAGTTCTGGATATGAACCACGCAAACAAGAAAATTGACCTTTCAACTCACAATAGAAGTGTGGATAATGCACTTGTTTTTGTTATATTGAAAGGACTTACAACATTACCTACACAAACAAAAGCTTTTAGACTTGGATTGATTGACAAGAATGGTAAACTTATTCGTAAACCAAAAACTGAAGCTGAACATCAGAGTATTAGTAACCTTGATTTATTGTTTTACAAATTAAGACAATGGTTATCACCAAGAATACAATACTTGTCAGGTATTAGCTGGATTAAAGGCTGTATGAATGATGTAAGAGCACAGAATTATTTTGGTAACTATGAAACCATAAGTAGACAATATGCCGTTCGTAAAATCAACGATGAGCTCTGGAAAATTTTACAACATTAAGGATAGGGTAGTTATATGAAGTTAAATGAAGCATTAGATGTTTTAAACGAAGCTGGTTATCTATGTGAAGTTAGAGGTAAAACTAATATTGAAGATTTTAATAAAATGAAATCTGATGTTAGTAATTTAACTCATATAGCTGGTTCAAATTTTGAATTTATGACTGGTAACGAAAAGGGTTCTGAAGAAGATAAAAGATCCACAATGAGACTTGGTTGGGCTAAAAATGGTACCTATACCTATGATACTGGAAGACCTGGATTTAGCCGTTATAGAAAAATTACACCAGAAAAGGCTATTGAACTCATTAAAAATGCTCAAGAAGAAATTGAAAAATTGGGCTATACAGTAGAATATAAAGATGATAATGCTTATATTTGGATGCCTAAATCTGACCTTGAACCAACTGTAGATGAAAGAGAAATCACAATGTTCGGTATCTTTAATGATGGTGGAAACTGCTATTCTTCACACGATGAAGGTAATTGGTACTGGAGTGCTTCCGAAGATGAAACTGCAGCTGAATTCCGTGCCAGATTGAAGAGAAGTGGTGAACGCAAGGCCCAACAGAATTATCGTGAATATGTAAAAAGCCCAACTTACGGAGTTAAAATTTTCAAGGATATTGAACAATTTAAGAAAGCTTGTGAAAAAGTTGGATTACACCCTAATTTGTCGGATTATCAGTAATGCCTTGTCCAAACTGCACAGGATTTGAAAAGTTATATGGTTTTCATTTGGAAAAGAATGCTTACTATATGACCCAAGTAGATGAAATTAAAAAATGTTGTCCTTCTAAAGTATATGTAACTGAAATAACAGCTATGGATGTAATATTTACTTGCGAAGGAAAAACATTTAGAATGAATAAAAAAGAATTTTATAAAAGTTCTTGGCGACTTTATGATAGTTTTTAAGGAGAATGTATGCGTTTAGACGAAGCAAAACAAATTTTGAAGGAAAATGGTTATAAAGTTAAATTATTAACCAAGCTAAAAAGAGAAATATACAGTGCTGTTGAACCATATACAAAAAATATGATAAGATGGGATAACTTTAGTAAAATTATTGATATTCAAGAAGCAATTAGAAGTGCTGTTGGTCCTGATTTAATGTGTGATATTGATGGTGGTAATTCCATACAAACAAACAAAGATGGATTAGAATACAGAGAATTTAATATTAGCATTTATCATAATGAAGGCGATTATGAAATGGTCTTAGAAGGAAAATTGGTCTGTAATTCTGCTGGAACTATGGATGAACCTTGGAAATTATATGATATAACAGTATTGTTATAATGGAGGATTTATGGAATTAAACGAAGCAATAGAAACATTGAGAGAAAATGGTTTTATTCTTGAAGATGTTAGTCCAGATAATAAAATGATTTATCGTGGAAAAGCAACAAATCTTTATAAAGCCGCTGTATGTTGTCTTAGACACGATAACTATGCTCGTAGTAGAGACTTGTTAGCAGATGATGTTGTAACAAACTGGCACAACTTGACTCCATTAATGACGAAAACAAGCGATAGTGGTCAAAAATATTTTAAGAATACTGTTTCTTCTTCACCAAATGCTTCATATTTTGAATTAACTAAGTTTGGTTATGAAATGTATAAGCAAGCTGCTGAATACCTTGGTGACAATGTATTAGAATTTAAAACAAATGAAGAAAATAATGCAAAAATATTCATAGAAAAAGTATATAAAATTTTGGACTTTTATAAGAAGGGTGAAAGACCTTATACCACTGCAAAAGATACTGCTGAACAAATCCTCTATTATGGTAAGAAATGGGAGGAACAATAATGACTTTAGATGAAGCACTTGAAATCCTTGAAGAAGAAGGATATGAAGTGAAACTAATTGAAGAAGATTTTACTATGGGTGTTGGTGCTCCATTGGGTGCTGACCAAGGCATACCACACAGTATGCAAGGTTGTGCTGTACCAATGATTAGATTAGGCGACCCAGCACCTTATGGTAGAATACAAAGATTACCTGGTCCTCCACCAAGACACAGAATGAGATTACCTGTAATTGCTTATTTTGGTGGAACTAAATATAAACTTGTTCCAAGACGAAAACGAAAGAAAAAGAAGAAAAAATAAAAATGAAGCCCTTTACCAAAAGGGCTTTTTTCATATATAATTTATATGAACCCTGATTTTGAAAATACAAATAAAATTATGAATGGTTATTGGTATACTTTCCACTTTCTAAGGGAAGAAGGTAGTGTTAAAGGTTACGATGAATATCCTTTAATCTATTGTATTCAGCCTGATGATACTGGATTTACTGATAAACATTTAAATAATTTTTGGGCTTTGAATTTACACCATTTGAATTATCAAGATAGAGTAAATTTCATAATCGCTTTTGATAAAGTCACAAATTTTTTAGATGAAGATATTAGACGAATTACAACTATTGACTTTTTGAAAAATCAAATATATCCTGGTTGTCAAGCTGGAATTAGACGATATAATAGAAAGCATATCTACAACTTGTATAGAATTAAAAACCAATGTGTTCCTAATTATTTGTCTTCAGATGGAAAATTTATGCTTAGTAATCCAGATGAAATGGTGAACAAATATCTTTTGGAAAAATCTTCAAATCAAACCACAGAATCAAGGAAGTAAATTTTGAATTACCAGCAAATTTATGATAAAATAATTAAACTTGCACAAGATGGTTATTATGACCGCTACACTTATTTTGAAAAACACCATATAATCCCTAGGAGTGAAGGTGGCTCCAATAAAAAGTCAAATAAAGTAAAATTACCTATGAAAGCTCACCACTTATGTCACCTTTTGCTTATTAAAATGGGTAGATGTTTGAAATACTGTTATTACAATTATACTATCAAAGAATATGTTGATGCGAAAATGCTTGAAAAGAAAAAGAAGCATTTATTGCCACCAGAGTATATCATTGAGGAATTAAATGAAAGTATTGATTGAATATGTTGTGATTGGGAGAGAAAAGAAATATCCTGATGTAGCTTCAGAAGTCTATGTTCCTGATAATTGGACTGATGAACAAATTAAAACTTGGTTTGAAGAAAGACACCATAACATCGGTCGGTAAAGGTGTAAAGGTTGTTCTTGTGGAGCATTTATAAATACCTTAGAGGTACATTTATGGATTTAATTGAAGCTAAACAAGTACTTAACGATAATGGTTATATTTTGACCGAAACTCTTGAATACAACAAAAAGCTAATATACAAGCCAAAAGGTGGTTATGCCAAATTTGGTAAATTTATTACTGAATTGGTACAAAAGAAGGGTAAAGTATTAATTGCAGATGCTCTTCTTGCTGGTGTATTTGCTGGTAAAGTAAGTAACAGTGATATTTCTTGGGCTTTAGAAGGATATAATGCACTTGTTGCTAATCCTGAATTACAAAAATATGCTGATGATTCTTTTGATAAAAGAACACTTGATACTGTAAGACACAAATTATTTGAAAAAAATCGTTGCGAAGCTAGAGGTATAGAAATTATATCCTTTATTCGTTATGTGTATGACAAGTCTTGTAAAGATATTCATTTTGATGGTTCGGTAAAAGACTTTATTAAATTTTACAAATTATATAACAAAAACCTTGACGGTCACCAAGGATTGTTTAACTATATTCAAGCTTGTCAAGTTCTTGAAATGAACGAACCTGAATATAAAGTTACAAAAACAAAACCGATTAACCAGTCAACCATTGAATATGTTGGTTAAAATAAATTTAAAAGCTCTGCTATTGCAGAGCTTTTTTAATATACATAAACTATTGTGAGGTGATTTATGTTTAAAGATACAAATACAGTAAATAACATTTTGAAGGAAAAATTATCTTCTATTGCTTTTGCTAACTTTAATCATACAACAGTTGCTGATGTAACAAAAATTTTTAATGATACTTCCGATGAAGTTTCACCACAACAACTTGTCCTTGAGGATATTGAAGATTTTGATAGTGCAGTTAAAATCCAATACACTCTTCAAGGTAAACAATTTAGTATGATTATTGATAAAAAGGTATAAAGGACAGATAGGTTAAAAATCTCGCCTATTTGGTGGTTGTTACCAGCAACCACCTAACTTTTTATAAATAAAATAGTCCAACTGGTAATTGGACTTTAAATAAAATAAGGAGATTTTAATATGGTATTAAAATATAAATGCCAAGATTGTGGTGAATTACATAAAAATTTAAATCGTCATATAAACGATAATCATAAACCAAAAAGATTTACTTGTTTAATATGTGGTTTTTCTACTAATATACATTATGATAAACATTTATTAGAACAGCATTCTATGACTGTTCAAAATTATTACGATAAATTTTTTATAAAAAACAATGAAAATTTATGTAAAAATTGCGGTAAAAAAGCAAAATTTAACTCATTAAAACAAGGTTATTATGAAACTTGTGGTAACAAGCATTGTATGGCTAAAGTTTCACAAGAAAAATGTATAAAAACACTTAAAAAGAAATATAATATACCAGATGAAGTAGAAATAACTAATATATCACAATTTAAAGAAATACAAGATATAATATCTAAAAATAATGAAGAAAAATATGGTGTTAAAAATACATTTTTAATGAAAGATAAAGATGGAATAGAAAAAAGAATTAAAACTTGGCAAAAGAATTTAAATTGTGATTATCCATCACAAAATAAAGAAGTTAGAAAAAGAATTGTTGAAGTATGTAATGAAAAATACGGTTGTGATAATGTTATGCAAAATCACGATATAAGACTAACTAATCAATCAAAAGTTTGTTATAATGGTATAAATTTTGATTCACAAATGGAAGTAGATTGTTATAAATTATTAGAACAAAACAATATACCTTTTGAATATCAACCAGATGTATCTTTTGAATATTTTGATACTAAAAATAAAAAACATACTTACGAACCTGATTTTAGAATTAAAAATAAATTATATGAAATAAAAGGATTACATTTCTTTTTAAACGGTGATAAAACGCAAAGAATGATAAATCCTTATGGAAGAAAAGATAGTCCGGAAATAGTTAAATATCGTGATGATATAATGGAAGCAAAGCACCAATGTATGATTATACATAATGTTACAATTATAACAAATTTAAATGAAATTAATGTAAATGAATTAATGGAGAATGAATAATGTTTATTGGTGGACGGTGATTTGAGTATATCAAGTAGCGGTATAATTGTAGAAGAATTAGATGATAATACTTTAGATGTAATAGATGTGAAATACTATGGTTTTACAACCAAAAAGAAATTAGAACAAAATAACATATTATATTACAACAACAAAAACTTTAATAATGACTATGCAAAATATACTTGGATGCAAGAAAATATTCTTAATTGGTTTAATAAATGTTTCTATGTTGCTATTGAAGATTATGCTTTTGGAACTTCTTCTTCAAGTGGTATGATTTTTTCATTGGCTGAATTTGAAGGTAATATAAAAATTGGTTTATACAATAAAGGTAAAAAACTTAGATTTTATTCAGTCAATTCCAATAAGAAATTTTTTACTGGTTATGGTCTAAGTGATAAAATTGGAATGTATCAAGCATTTAACAAATATACTGGTGTAAAACCAGATATTTCAACACTTCCTATTGTAGATAGTGGAAAGGGTGTTGCACCTACTTCAGATATTATTGACGCTTTTGCTTTGTGTGAATGTTTGAGAATGGAACTAAAATTGAGAGCTGGTCTGGTTCAATTACACGAACTTCCAAAACATCAAATAGAGGTTTACAATGTAATAACTCGTGAGCATCCACAAGGATTACTTGTTGCTCCATTTATTGAAAAATAATCAGTAAATAGGGTTATCTGACCAGGTCTGTGGAATAATGTGTGTTTATTTACGGTCAAAGAACTGGTCAGATAGACACAATTACTTGCGTCTTTTCTTAAACATATAAATACTTTAGAGGTAAAAAATGTTTTACGATGATTACATACCAGGAAGTGGTGAAATGCAGGAAATAAATCCGGTGAAAGCTTGGAAAATTTACGCAAGCCACCCTGTTTGTCCTTGTTGTGGAAAAAAACTAAAATTCAAGAACAAGCATATAAAAACAGATGAATTTATAGGCGAGTCACTTAATGAACGCTGGGAAAATGAATATTTGACCAGTAGAGTTCAAGATATTGCAAGCCAATTATATCAAGAAGAATTAGCAGATGTTCAACCTGAAGTAGATAGAAATGGTA
>Ga0326513_10001221_pt1 | contig 20889 bp, 23 predicted proteins | sample 2_2465_0518_D_FD_203654 | JGI IMG/M metagenome (GOLD analysis project Ga0326513, IMG submission 203654) | Bovine rumen microbial communities from UC Davis, California, United States - 2_2465_0518 | ecosystem: Host-associated > Mammals > Digestive system > Stomach > Rumen | place: USA... | reverse complement strand
TCGTTTATGAGACTCTTGTAGAACCTCATGATCCAGATTCAACAATGTTCCCAAGCAAAGTTATTTGGTATGATGCAGCAGATTTATTACAATCTTCAGATATGGATTATAATGCACCAATACCTGTATGAAGAAAACAATATGTAGAAGGATTTATGAAAGAAAATGGATTAGCTGAACAAGATAAAAATAATTCACAATATTTTGGAGCTAGAATTCCTTACCTTGATTTAGGTTATACACCAAAAGAATTAGGTAGATTAAGAATTGAAACTAAAGCTTACAGTAATGTTGATGCAACTGAAATTTCAGCAACTAGCTTCGGAGTTCAATCTGATTCATTTGCATATTTCTTAGGATATTATGGAGCTTTTGATACAGTACTTGCAAATAGTAAAAGAGGAGTTTCTGATAAAACATTTACAGTACTAGTTGAAAACAGTAGCGGAGAAATGGATAGAAATATGTATAGTAAGTACAGTCCTAACTCAGCTGGATGGTTCGCATTTAGAGGACACTGGCCATGAGCAGGATTCTGAGTGTATACTAACTCAGGACCACAAAGTATAGATGGTCACTCAGGTTCAAGAGCTGATCAATCAACTTCATCAAATCTAGTATGAAATCCTAATTATAATGCGGAAACCATTAAAGAATTAATTGGTGGATTTAGAAGAGGATATTATGCAACTAGAGGAAATAACTGAGAATATATAAATACTTATAAAGATTATGTCTATACTGATTATCATAAAGGTTACTCATTATCAATGCCTTATTCAACATATCAATCTGATAATGAAGCAGAAAGAGATGTTTTATTAACACCTAACTATGCATGGGACGATGTTGATGACAAATTCTTCCATGGATATGCAGGTAAACAAGCTATTGTATTTAACCCTACAACTATGACAATCGATGCTTTCCATAATTATGTTGAAAAATATGATTATAAAAATTCACAAAATCCTGACTATGTAAACGTAGTTAATGAGGATATAGATATATTCAGCAGAAGAGCAAAACCTATTGGAACAATTACCGCATTCTTAACTAGAAACCCAAATAATGGTCAAATAAATATTTCACCATTCCAAGAGTCTGAAATTCCTGGATTAGGACAAGGTTTATATGGTGGAGGATCAATGCTTTACAACGTTGCAATTCAAAACCCATACGATGATAACTTTACAGCAAGTGTAACATTCTCACAACAAGTTATTACAGGAACTATGGAAGATGGAACTCCTATCTATTCATATAAACAAATGACTCGTTCAATAGCTTACGCAAGTTATAAAGTTCAAGCTTATCCAGCACCAACAAGAACAGCTATTTGGTATATTAAGATTTGGGATAGAGATAGATTAGTACGTGACTTAATCCCAGTTGCCGCAGGAGATATGGTTTATGATTATGTTGCCGCAGCAAATGGTATGTTTGATAAAGTTACAGAAACATTCTTCTATAACCAAAATACAGGTGGTAATTATCAACAACCAATATACCATAGTGGTAAGATTATTGGATGGCGTGAATACTCAATAGAAGCTGAAGATATATTAAAATTCCATGTTAGCCCAGATCCAAGTGTATATGGAAACATTGTAGTTAATTACTATGATGAAAATAATGAATTCTTAGGAAATCAATATGTTGAAATCCCAGTTCATTATAAAGAAGCAAATCAAACTATATATGAAATTTGTCATTACAATGACTTTAAACCTAGTGATTATCATCATGATGGTATGATAGATTTCGATACAGATTTTGATCACCCTAGCGATGCTACATTAAATGCAATTTATCATGCTGGTTCAATCAATATTTACTATAAATTAAGAACATTTACTAAGACTGTTGTTTACTATAAAGGTAACACAAGAGTAGGTTCTAAAGACTTATTCTATACAATTAAAGACATCCAAGATGCGGAAACACTTGCAGACCTTGGTATTGATGTTGATTTATATGCAGATCCAGATTATAAGCCAGGCCGCATTTACTTCAATGAAGAAGTTATTGCAGATGATGATATTCAAACATTTATAGATGCATCATCACCTATTGTTGTATACGATGAATATACAAGAGTAGAAAAACCAAATCTATTATATCTAAATTATTATCGTCAAGGAGCTTATGATAATACATTAATAACTCCAGATGAAGACCCTAACTATTTAGATTGTGACTTAGATGCTGTTGTATTAAATCCAAATGGAGCAATTAAATATGTTAACCATTATCACACTGCTTTATATGAAGATGAAGAACAAGATTACTTCATAGCATATCAAGTTGATGTAGTTGCTAACTATGTACCAGTTCATAAAGGACCAGCACGTAGATATAGTACACTTGCGGAAATCGTAGATAAAGGTAGATATACAATTGTAGAAGAAAGAGACGGATGGGGACGTTTAAGAGAATATCCTAATGGATGGATAATGTTATCTTATACTAAAAAAGTATTCGGACCTGGAGAAAATCCTAATTTTGAGGCACCTGCCGCAAGTCAAGTAGTAATACCATTTGGTGATGAAATCACAATTTCTAAGATGACTATTGATAGATTATGGTGTTATTCACCAGAGATGGCATCATGGATTAAAGCTGAAGATATTTCATTCAATCAATCAGGTAGATTATATAATGGATTAGCTGCACAAGTTATCCACTTAGATGAAATTACTTGAGCTAATGTTAGTTCATTAGCTGATATGGGAATTAATCCTCAAGCTTATAAATTAAAATATCATGACAACTGTCCTTACACTTATAGTGGTGAATATACACAATCCGCTTTCTCAACACTTCATTCTATTGATTTTGTATATCCTGAAACAATATATGCTTATAATGTAATATATCATAAGGATACAATCGATGATGAAACAGAAATCGGAAGAGAAACATTCTCATGTTCAATTAGTGAATGGAATCCTGATTGGGATACATTTATAGCTACAAGTTGGCAAGTTGATGAACACGGTTATGAAATAGAACCAACAATTTATAGAGATACTGAATTAACTCTTACATGGGATTATTTCGGAATAGATAAAAATAAATATAAACCTTCTGTTGGAAACTATGACGATGGAATGTTCTTATGGAATCCACGTTCATACGATAATTCAGATGTATACTTTACATTCAAAGAATTAATTACAACAGGTGTTCAAAGAGTACTTTATGTTCATTCACTTCAAGACTATAAATTAGTAACTTCAGTTAATGCTAACCCAATAGTAAATCTAGATATTGACTTTAACATTATTCCAGGAAAACAAAATACTCCTGCGGGTGTATGAGATGTTGAATGGAAATATGGTGGAAGTCTTCAATCATTATCAGCTACTACTTATTCTGAACCAAATCACTATACTCAAGTATGGCCAGGTTTATCAGAGGGTGGAGCAATTTGAGGATATTATGCAGATACTAGAGGTGGATTGCCATACGATACTGCTGATACTATGTACTTAGGAGGAGCAGGAAATTTACCTAATGCCGCATCAAGACCATTTACAATCACAAACATTTCAAATAAACGTAATGTTACTCAAGTATACGCTTGAGGAAATGATGTAAACGGATATCAATCACCATTCTATGGTGTATATAAAATTGGTGGAAAAGGTGTTAGTCAAGAAATCGGTTCTGATATGGTATTAAACAAAACAGTTAATATGCAATTAGAAGGCTTCGATCAATTAAGAAAAGCTAAATACTTCTCAGATATTTACGATGATTATCAAACTTGGGTTGCTGCAAATGTAGGTCCTACAGGAGAAGTTGCAGATTTAAATATTCATTATGATTGGGCAGATTGGAATGGAAATATTGTTCATTCACATCCTAGAATGTGGCAAATGGTAGGTAATACAAAAGTCATTGAACAAAAGAGTCATGACCTTAACTTAGATTACTTACTATACAACAAGATTGGCAATATCACAATTACTGGTTCTAATGATCATCCATTCTATTACTTAAAAGTATGGAGAAACTTCTTCCTAGAACATTATTATGTACCAGTAGCAAGAGGAGCTTGGTTAGAAGATGGTCGTCAAGTACCTTATAATACGGTTTATGATATTATCACAAATACTATCATACCTATTACAAATGAAAGTGCGGCTTACAATAACAAAGTTTATAGTATCGGAGAACTTATTTCCGCAGATACTGTATATAGTCCTTTTGATAATTGAAGTTTTGAATATGATAGTTGTTCATCTATTGTTCAAGCTACAGGACCTGTTCAAACTTATAAATATCCTGATGAATTATCAACACAAATGACTGTTCATCCAACTAATATGATTATTCCAGTTACAAGAGTAACAGAAGATAGTGCTCACAACGTTTCTGGAAGATGGTATTATGATGGTACAGCATGGTTTAAAGCTGCAGATGTTACATTATTATCTAATGATGCATTTACAATTACTGAGTTCGCTCAAGCAAGAGAAATTGCATTAAAAGGTGATACACCAGATACAATGTCAACATATCAAGTATTCTTAAATCCTGATACTGGAGCTACAACCGCAAGTAAAACATTCACTGTTGATACAATAGTATCAATCTTAGCTGAGTGCGGAGATTACTACTGGTCAAGAACATTCGGATGGATACCAAAAGCATACACTGAAGACAACTATGAAACAATCGATATTGACTATGTTGTTTCTATGAGTAGATTAAAGGTTTACCAATATCCACTTAGAAATAGTACAACATTAGACCAATACCAAATCGGTCAGCTATCATCTGGTGATAGAATTCACGCAACTAAGAAATTAGTAAAAGATGAGAATTGGCAATATATTGAGAATACTGGATGGATTAGAGTCCAAGACGCTGTCCAAGAGTTAATCTCATAAGAAAGGAGTCAACATGGCAGAAATTATAGCAACACCTGCAACTAATGTAGGTACAAATATAAATGATGAAAGTAATTACTTTCCTATAGTAATCGGGTCAGATGGCTCTTTTACAATAACTAACAGTGGTACGGCGGCAGCCGCTTGCCGTATCACTATAGTTCCTAGATTTGATATCATGCAATTAGAAATAGAAGGATTAACGCAAGAAAAGATAACAATGACTAGAATCATGGGTGGTCAATTATTAATCATTGATGGTATAAATAGAACTGTTACTCTTGATGGTGAAAATGCTTTTGAAAACTATGATGCATGGGAACTACCTAGATTACAACCAGGTGTAAATACAATTAAAATTACTAACGCTGATACTATGGCGTTATCTATTGAATATCAACCAAGATACATATAGGAGGTACAGATGTTAAAAATATATGATACAGATTATAATTATGTATCAACAATAGACATAGCTCAAGACTTATGTGTAACATCTACGTTAAAGGATGGGTTTAATAACCTTTCCTTTAGCTTACCTTTAACTGATGAAAACTTGGCTATGATAAAAGAAGAATATTATGTTGAATATAATAATTATAGTTATGTTATAAAAGAAGTTAATCTTGCAAAAACAGATTTTATAAAAATTTATTGTAATCCTAATTTAGAGGGATTAATATATAATTTAGTTTCTGTATTTGATGCTGTTGACATTAATATTCAGCAAGCAATTGAGCGTTTATTTACACAAAGTCATTGCGGATGGACGCTACAATATCTTAGTACTCTAAGACAAGACAGAGTAGAATATAGACTTGCGACGATGACTCCATATGAAATCTTATTACAAATTAAACAAGATTTTTCTTTAGAATATTGATTTGATACTAAAAATAAGATTTTAAAAGTTTATGATTATATGGGAGCTAATAGAGGAACTTATTTTTCAAATGATAAGAGATTAAAATTGTTAAATAAACAAAGTAATTCTTATGATTTTATAACAGTTATTTATCCTATTGGTAAAAATAATATCATGATAGGACCTGTTAATAATAATAGTAATATTCTTGAAAATTATCAATATTGTGATAAATATAAACCTATTTACTGAATTCAAGAAGATATAGAACACATGGACCAATTAAAGATGGCGGCGCAAGCATATTTAGATTATTATTCAATGCCTATTACAAGTTATGCATTGAATTTAAGCACATTACCGCCTGAAACTCAATTGGGAGATAACATAATTTTAGTAGATAAAATAAAAAGAACTAAACAAAAGCAAAGAGTAGTTAAGATAACTAGGTATCCTAATACTCCTGAACGAGATAGGGTTGAATTATCTAACCAAATCGTTAACTTTGCGGAAACATTTACTAGTTTTAACAGTGACTACAAAAAGCAAATTGCTTATATAAAGAAAAATTTAACAACACTTTTATAAAAAGTTGGGACAATTTTGGGAAAAAGATTTATTGAAATTTTTATATATTAGTGAAAGGAAAAGATGATAGACACCAAATTTCATATCCTTTCGAACTAAATCTTTTAATTTATCCATGGTTTATAAGATAAATTAAATATTCCTTAAAATCCTTTTTATCTTAAGGCGTCAGAACAAACACTTCCTTTCTTTCTATAAAAGTTTCAGTTCTGGCGCCGATTTTTTGTTGGAGGAAATATGAGAGACATAATTAAAATGATAAATAAAAAAAGTCTTGCGGATACTACTGGTATATCATATTCCCGCCTAAGAAAGTTTTCCGCAGGGCAATTAAAATCATTAACGTCTGAAGAGATAGATAAGATATATAATTATCTTATTGCTCTTGCAGGTTATTTCAAAAAGGAGAATTAATATGTTAAGCGATAATACAATGAAAGTTTTAAATTATTTAAAAGAACATAATGGTTCTACTGCTAATGAAGTTGCTGAAGCTATTGATATGCAAAAGAGATTAGTTGATAGTTACTTTAGTGCAGGAATAATTAAAAATGACTTAGGTTATAGAGATAAAGAAGTGACTCCCGCAAGATTGTATTTAAACGACAAAGGGATGCACTACGAACAATAATTAACAAAAATTTTTGTAAAGAGGGACATTTCCATAAAATTATATTTATTTACTTTTGATATACTATTAGAAAGGGTATGGAAAAAATTAATAGTATAGAAAAGGAGATATATATGAACGAGGAAAGATGGAGCGTAATAGCTGAAGCTCCAGAATATGAAGTATCTACAACAGGTAGAGTTAGAAATATTAAGAGAAAGAATTTTATCACAGGAAGTATCGATAGAGATGGGTACCCAAGGGTAATGTTATGTACCAAGGGGCCAAACGGAGATTATGAAAAATGCAAAAGGATTGTGCGTTTCCGCCATAGATTAGTTGCTATTGCTTTTATACCAAATCCAGAGAATTACCCAGTAGTAAATCACATAGATGAAGACAAAAGTAATAGTAATGTTGAAAATCTAGAATGGTGTAGTGTTAAATATAATGTTAATTATGGGGAAGGCGCAAAGTCTAGAGCTAAAAAATTAAAAGAATTACAACGAGATAAACTTCATAGACAACCTAGAGAGGTATACGTTTACGATAAGGATACTCACGAATTTATAGGAAGGTATGATAGTATGACGGTAGCCGCAAAAGAACTTGACTGTGATTACAGAACAATATACAAAGTTGCAAAAGGGATAGTTGGGAAAAGTCATCATGGTATGATATTCTCATTAGAACCACTGCAATTTGACTAATGCTTAAAAATATGATATACTATAATTAAGAAATAAAAGATTATTTCGTTATTTGAACTAAGAGAAAAGGAGATATTTAAACAATGCAAAAAGAAAATAGTAATTTAATTAGGGTAATCCCTATGAAAGAAGAATTTTTAGGCGATAAGAAAATGAATGATATTATATATGGTTTTTTACAAACAAATAGTTATTTAGATAATAGAAAAAGATATTGTTGGAAAAATGAAGTTACTGCAGGAAAAATTATTGATTATTTTAAAGAACAAGAAACAGAAAGTCCCGTGTGTGAAAGAACAATTAGGAACTTATTAAAATTATTTATAAAAATAAATCTTTTAGAAGAAGGTGAATTAGAAGGTAAGAAAGTTTACTTCTTACCTGATTCATCTAAACCTTTTGTGCAAATAAAAACTGAAACTTTAAGATTTTTAGTGAATACCGCAAATACAAATGTTATTAAGGTATACGCTTACTTAAAGAATAAATGAGAAAACCATGTAAAATATAAATTTAAAGAAAATTATCGTTTTTCAGAAGTAGAATTATTAGCGGCTATTGGATACAAAGCTAATAGCTCAGATAATTATCAAATGATAAAAGATATATTACAATGTTTACAAAATAATGAATTGATAAAAGTTCATAAAGAATATATAACAACAGCTACAGGTAAACTTGCTGATTATTATGAAATAGATTTTGTTAGTGAAGATTATAAACATACATTAAATTCAAAAGCTAAACAAGAAGATACATGTATTGCTTATCCGGTTGCGGAAACAGTTATCTATAATTATTCAGATGGCTTCCGCTTTTAAAAATCGGCAAAAAATTTCGGCAAATTTTTTTGTTAATTCGGCAAATTTTTTCTAGCAAATCGGCAAATTTTAATAGTACCTAACAATCAATAGTTGAACAATCAACTAACAATGGGAATATGTTATTCCCTTGCCAAAGAGACTTAAGAACGTCATTGCTTCGCAATGCCTTATCTTGTCCCTTTGTCTGCGTGAATAACATAACGGAACTCTCTTCGAGAGTTTCCTCAAGAGCCCAGATAATTAAAGAAGGAGATATAGATAAACATGGAAGAGACTAAAAGACAGTTCTACTGTTATTCAATACAATTAAGAAACTTTTTGAAGTTACAAGGAATAAACTATAGTAATAAAGGAAGACATAAAAAAACCAATAATCAATTTTGGATTTATGATAATTCTGAAGCTCTTGAAAAGGCTCTTGATAATTGAAATATTTATAAAAATACATTCTGAAAGGAGCGTTAATATGACTTCTCAACAAAAACAGTTTTGCGAAAATTATCTTGCAAATGGATATAACGCAGTACAAGCATATTTCGACGCGTTCCCTGATGCAGATAAAAATAACCCAAAACCTTCTTATCCATATGTATTAATGAAAAAACCTGAAATTAAAACATACATAGATGGAAGAAGAAAAGAAATTTATGAGAGCTTAAACATAGACGCAGAAAGAATAGCCCAAGAGTTGGCGGACATGGCCTTCGCCGCAAAAGGTGATGAGAAATATTCTGCATCAGTAAAGCTTAAGGCTCTTGAATTATTACAAAAACAATTTGGTTTACAAAATCAAAAATTTGAGACTAAACAAGAAATTATAGAAGTTAGCTTGGAGGATTAATAGATATATGAAAACAGACGATGAACTAAGAAATGAGCTAAATGCTCTATCAGATGATGCTCTTGCTATTGCAGAAGAGCTATGTGAAATATTTAAACGCTTTCCTGCTATTGAGACTGGAGAAGCTGAGACTGAAGAAGAAAAAGATAAACTAGTCGCATTTCAAATGGAAATAGACAGAAGAAGAGCCATAATTCTTCGTAGAATATTAGTTGAATATAGCGGCTTACTATTTATCTAATGAAGATAGTAGTACATAAAGAGATATTTAATAAAGTATATCAACCTCATATCACTGATTATAGTAAGCGATATGAGATTTATTATGGCGGCGCTGGTAGCGGAAAGAGTTACTTTGTAGCGCAGAAGCTCGTTTATAAAGCTTTAACCGACTGCCGCAAAATTCTAGTACTAAGAAAAGTTGGAAGAACTGTAAAGAATTCTGTATTTCAGTTAATTATTGATACTCTTGTTCAATTTAAAATAAAAGATAAGTGTAAAATTAATAAGACTGATTTTAGTATAGAATTACCGAATGGTTCTTTATTTCTTTGCTCTGGATTAGATGACCCTGAGAAGATTAAATCTATCACTGGGTTAACTGATGCGTGATTAGAAGAAGCGACAGAATTTGCGCAAGACGACTTCAATCAAGTTGATTTACGTATTAGAGATCCTTTTGCCAAGAACCAACAATTAATTTTATCATTCAACCCAGTTAGTAAAGCGAACTGGGCTTATCTACAATTCTTCGCGGATAATGAAGAAATGACTGAGTTCCGCAAGAAAGTAGAAATCATAAAGAGCAATTACTTAGATAATCCATACTTGCCGCAACCTTATATTGATTCGCTATTGATGTTAAAAGTAACGAATCCTGTATACTATGGTATTTATGCTCTTGGTAACTTTGGTTCTCTTGACAAATTAGTTTACTCTAATTGACAGAGTTTTGATTTTAATAAAGAAGATATCAAGGGACAATTGTTATGTGGACTGGACTTTGGTTACACTAACGACCCAACCGCATTTGTTGCTGGAATACTTGTTCCAGAAGAAAACCGTATTTATGTGTTTAAAGAATGGGGCGGAACTGGCTTCTTGAATGATGAGATCGCCAACCGCATTGTAGAAATGGGTTTTGCTAAGAGTACAATAATGGCAGATTCCGCAGAACAGAAAAGTATTGATGAAATTAAGAGACTTGGTATTTATAGAATTAAGCCTTGTGTTAAAGGACAAGGAAGTATTCTTCAAGGAATACAAAAACTACAACAGTTTGAATTGGTTATTCATCCTGATTGTAAAGAAATTATAAATGAATTACAGAACTACGCTTGGGAAAAAGATAAACAAACAAATGAATATATTAATAAGCCTATTGATAAGTTTAATCACTACTTAGATGCTTTAAGATATTCATTACAATGTTTAGATGATAGAATCCCACTTAGATCGTTCAATAAAGATTTATTATTCTAAAGGAGGATATAATGATAAAATTAAATCCAGAAGTTGAACTAACTACCGAATTGGTAAAAAAGTTTATAGATGATTATAATCAAAATGAACTTCCTAGACTTCAAAAACTAGAAGATTATTATGAAGCTAAAAATGAAATCTTAAAAAGATTAATGGCAGATGAAACAAAACCAAACAATAAAATTGCAAACCCTTACGCCAGTTATATTACAGATACATTAACAGGTTATTTTATGGGTGAACCAATTAGTTATTCTGCTCTTGAAGAAAAAGTATTGGAAGAATTAAACTTAATCTTTGAGTATAATGATGAGGCTGATGAGAACGTTGAGCTAGCTCGCGCATGTTCTATTTATGGAAAGGCTTTTGAATTATTATACGTTGATGAAGAAGGAGCAGTAAGATTTAAAAGATTAGACACTAAAGAGTGTATTCCTATTTTCGATGACACTATTGAAAATGATTTATTATACTTAATTAGATTTTATCCTGATAAAGATTGAGTAGAAAATAAGAATTTCGCTTGGATAGAAGTTATGGATAAAACAGCTACAAGAAGATACAGAGCTAATGAGAATTTCACTAACATGATTTTAGAAGAAGAAATTCCGCATTACTTTGGTATGTGTCCTGTTGTTATATTTAAAAACAATGAGGATGAAACAGGAGATTTTGAGAAAGTTATTTCATTAATCGATGCTTATGATAAAATGGAAAGTGATTCATTAAATGACTTTGAATACTTCTGTGATGCTTACTTAGCTTTAATAGGCTTTACCGCAGACGCTGATGATGTTAAATCAATGAAAGAAAATAGAGTTCTTTTATTAGATAAAGATACAGACGCAAAATGGTTAACGAAGGAAGAACATGATAGCACTATTGAAAATATGAAGATTAGAATTGATAAAGATATTCATAAATTCAGTAAATGTCCTAACTTATCCGATGAAGACTTTGCATCAAATGCATCAGGTGTAGCTATTAAATATAAAATGGTAGGTACTGAAAATCTAGTATCAGTAAAAGAAAGAAAATTCAAGAAAGGTCTACAAAAAAGATTAGAGTTAATTTCTATTTTACAAGATAAGAAATATTCTTCATTTGATTGGAGAGGTATTGATATTATCTTTACTAGAAACTTACCAACAAATGATACTGAAATTGCCAATATGGTTAACACATTATCAAGTATCGTATCAACTGAAACATTACTTGCTCAATTACCTTTTGTTGAAAATGTACAAGATGAAATGGAAAGAATTGATAAAGAGAAAGAAAAGAACCCATTCTATGATGTACGTTTAGGTTACAATAATGAAAATGAAGATAGTGAGGTAACAAGTGATGGAGAAGAAGAGGAAGAGAAGTAGTTATAATAACTTAGATAGTTATGATGACGAATTAGACATAGTCCTTGAACTCCTAAAAAGAGCTGAGGATGTAGAGAACGAGATGACAAAGGAATTTGAAGGAATCCTACGAGACCTTTGTCGCTTATACAAGGAATGATTTCCCTTCTACTATCCTCATAATGTCCTTAGTAAGGATGAATTCCAAAAGTTGACATACTCTCTAAAATATGGTATGATAGATACAGATATAAGTAAAGCCCTAGATGAAATCGAAAATAAAGTAGAACAACTACAAACTAACCGATTAATGGCTTGGCTTATATTGGATTATGAATTAACTGCGCAGAAGACTGCCGCTTCTATCGGAGTCCCAAATAAAAATGTATTATCTTTCTCTTTGAAAAAGGATATAGTTTTAAAACCTTGAGTCAAAGACAATAAAACTTTCTTAGACAGAGTTAAAGCGAATACACAAGATATGGATGCTAAATTGAGGTATGTCATCCTTGAAGGTATTAAGAATGGATGGTCAATGAAACAAATGTCCGAGACATTTAGAACTATAACCGGGATGGCCGCATACAAAGCAGCAAGATTAGTTAGAACAGAAACTATGGCAGTTTATTCAAAAGCGACAAAAGAAACATTTTTAGAAAATGGTATCCAGTATGTAGAAATTATAGGTGACGCCGCGTGTGGTGGAATCTGTTTAGATTATGTTGGAGAGGCATTATTATTAAGTGAGGCGGAGATTGGAGACGACCTTCCGCCTTACCATCCAAATTGTGCTTGTAGCTTTTGTGCTTATACTGAATTTGAGGACAAAAATAGTTCAGAGGATTAAGTAAAAATTAATATAATAATGAAAAATATTAAGGGTTACAACTCTGCTCTTGAGGGGTAAAACTTAGAAAGGAATAGATTAACATGGAATTAGAAAATAACAATAGTTCAACAGTAGAAACTACATCTACAGGGACTGAACAAGTAACTGAAAACCAAACTGGTAAAACATATACTGAAGCTGAAGTTCAGGCTATGTTACAAAAAGAGGGAGACAGACGCGTTACTGCCGCTCTTAAAAAACAACAAGCTACTTTTGAAACAAAGATGGCTGAAGCCGAAAAACTTAGAGGCATGGACGAAGCTCAAAGAAAAGAATATGAGTACGACCAAAAGGTAAAAGAACTTGAAGAAAGAGAAAAAGAATTTAATTTAACTCAAAACAAACTTGAGGCTAGTAAGGTATTATCTAATAGAGGATTACCTGTTGAGTTTGTTGATTACATTGTTGCGGAAGATGCGGACACAATGTTAGAAAACATTAATACTTTTGAAAAAGCATTCAAAGCTGCTGTTGCCGATGCTGTTACTAAGAAGATGGCATCACCAAGTCCAAAAGATAGCTCTGTTAAACAAACTGGATTAACGAGAGACGAGTTTAAGAAAATGAGTCTTGCCCAACAAGCAGAGTTATATCGTACAAATCCAGCTCTATATAAAGAATTAACGCAAAAATAATATAGAAAAGGAGAAATACAAAATGGCAGATTTATTAAATAGTCATAAAATATATGAAAACTTCGTATTAGAAAACAAAATCGAAGACATTTTAACTACTAATGTTGATTTACAAAATTACATGACAGTAGATAACACATTAACACAAAATCCAGGTATGAAGAAAATCGTTCATACTTATAGAGCTACAGGTAATGTAGAAGACTTAGACATGGGAGAAGGAAACTCTGAACAAATTGGTGTAACTTTTGATTCAGCTGAATATGATGTTAAAGTTACTCAAGGTAAATTCCAATACTATGATGAACAAGAAATGACAGACCCAATGGTAGTTGACACTGGTCTTGATGGATTAGCAAAAACTATGATTAATGACTTTACAGCTAAAGCAATTGCTGAATATGGTAAAGCTACATTAACTGAATCTGCAGAAGCTTGGTCATTTGATTTAATCGCTGATGCAATTGCTAAAATGAATTTAGAAGCTGAAGAAGGATTATTCCTATTAATCTCAGTTAAAGATAAAGCTGCATTCAGAAAAGCATTAAAAGACGATTTAAAATATAGTGAAGGTTATGTAAGAACAGGATACATTGGAACAGTTTGTGGTGTACCAGTAATCGTTTCTAAAGCAGTTCCAGTTGGAACAGGATATTTAGCAACTAAAGAAGCTGTTACATTATTCATCAAAAAAGGTTCTGAAATTGAACAACAAAGAGATGCAGACATCAGAAGTAACGAAGTTTACGCTAGAAAAGTTGCAGTTGTTGCATTAACTGACGCTAACAAAGTTGTTAAAATTACTGCTGGTGCAGGATCTATCTAATTTTAATAAAAATTAATTAATGAAAAGGAGAAAGTTTTTATGCTAGATAAAATTAAGATTTTATTAGGACTTTCTAATACAGAAGATAAAGATGAACTTCTTGAAACATTAATTTCATTATGTAAAGATGAAGCAATCGACTTCTGTAATTTAGAAGAGTACAACAAAAAACTTGACTCCGCAGTAATTGAAATGGTTATCGAAAGATACAATAAGTTAGGTACTGAAGGTTTAACCGGAGTATCTACTAACGGAATAAACGAACAACACACTGATGGTTATAGTGAAACTGTTCTTTCTAAATTAAGAAAAAATAGAAAGGTTAAGTGTGTGTAGAGTATGGTTTTAAGAGATAAATTGATTCAAGAAATCGACGTTAAAGTACCTGATGGTATGGGCGGTTTTATCTCTGGAGAACCAATGCGCAAAGAAATATTATGTAAGGCTTCCTTAAATACTAGTCCTGAGGTAGCGACCGCGTATGGAACTAACGGGGAACAAGTTTTATATGTGGTTGCCGCTGATAAACTAGATGAGGAAGCCTTTTATTTTTTTGAACAAAAAAAATATACATTAAGAGCGCAAACTCATAATAACCGCTTATATAATTGTACTTTAATCGAAGTAAAATAGTTTATTCCTTTTGAGAAAGGAGCAAAATATGATTACAATAGATACTGATACTAATAATATCACAATAATTAGAAAAGATACCGCTTCTTTAGAGATTGCTCTTGATAACTATCAACTTACTGATGGAGATACAGTTTATTTTACAATAGCTAGAGAAGTAGAACAAGAAACTCCACTTGTACAAATAGTTGTAACTAGATTTACAAAAGAAGGTGGAGCAATAATTACACTAACATCTGAGCACACAAACTTAGATATTGGTACTTATAAATATGACATTCAATTAGACTTACGTGATGGTCGCCGCGATACAGTAGTTGGCCCTGCTAAGTTTAAGGTAATTGGAGGTGTAACATACTAATGGATAAAATTAATGCTACGTTAAATACCAGAGGTGTGTTACATACCTCTACTATGGTTGCCGGTGGTGGTGGAGAAAGATTAATTCCAGGTCCAAAAGGAGATCCAGGAGAATCTGCTTATCAAACTGCTGTTGACCATGGATTTATTGGAACAGAAGAAGAATGGCTAGCTTCTTTAAGAGGACCAAGAGGTTATGATGGAGCTCAAGGTCCACAAGGTGAAACAGGTCCAAAGGGAGATACTGGTGAAACAGGTGCTCAAGGACCTAAAGGAGATCCAGGTGAAAATGGTGTTGACGGAAAAGATGGTCAAGATGGAGCTACAGGACCACAAGGACCTGCAGGAGCAACTGGCCCTCAAGGTATTCAAGGACCTAAAGGAGACCCATTTACAATAGCCAAAACTTATGCTACAATTTCCGCAATGGTAGCAGATTATGATAATATGAGTTTAAATGATTTCGTAATGATTAGCGGAAGTGTTGAAGATCCAGATAACGCAAAGTTATTTGTTAAGACTGCTGTTGAAACTCCAACAATAAGATGGAATTATGTAACAGATTTTAGTGGTGCTACTGGTATTCAAGGACCACAGGGTCCACAAGGTTTACAAGGACCTCAAGGTGAACAAGGTATTCAGGGTATCCAAGGTCCAAAAGGAGACACTGGTGCTAAAGGTGATACTGGAGCGACTGGTCCACAAGGTCCCGCAGGTAATGATGGTGCCGATGGTCAAGACGGTGAAGATGGTGTAGGAATTGCATCTGTTGTTTTAAATAATGATTATACATTAACAATTAATTTTACAGATGGAACAAGTACAACAACAACATCAATTAGAGGTGCTCAAGGTGCTACTGGTCCACAAGGAGCTGCGTTTACTTATGCAGATTTTACTCCTGAACAATTAGCAGGATTAGTTGGACCACAAGGACCTAAGGGTGATACCGGAGATACAGGACCAACTGGTGCTACAGGACCTCAAGGTCCAGCTGGACAAAACGGAACTAACGGTACGAACGGAACAAATGGTAAATCAGCTTATGCTTATGCGCAAGATGCTGGTTATCAAGGAACAGAAGCGGCATTCGCTACTAAATTAGCAACTCCTTATTATTCAACTACTCAAGTTGATAATATGATTTCCGCAATTCCTCATTTTGCTATTGAAGTTGTACAAAGTTTACCAGTTAGTAGTATTAGTGATACAACAGTATATTTAGTTCCAAATCAAGGTAGTGGAACAGATATTTATGATGAATATATCCATGTTAATAATGCATGGGAACATTTAGGTAGTCAGACTGTTGATTTATCTGCTTATTCAACAACAGTACAAACTCAACAAATGATTAATACAACTTTAAATACTGCAAAGGTGGTTACAGGAGTTTCAAATGCATTTACTATTTGAACTGGAACTCAAGCTCAATACGATGCTTTATCTAGTTATAGTAACACAACAATATATTTAATATCAGGAGGAGCATAGAATTATGGCAGTAAAAAGATTTAAAGCTATGAGTTATTCTGCTAGTGGAAGTGGTATAAGTAAACCTCAATATGCAACAACTTCTGCTGGTTTTGAGCCTGAAACTCCTGTCTATACTTATGATGCTGCATTAATATATGGACCTAGTACTTTAAATTTAACCTATAATCCTGTACAAGATATTCCTACAAATACTGTATCTAATATTAGTATTGTATATAGAGCATGTAGTAATGATAGGGGATCTGCAGGAACTATTAAATTAGTAAATAGTGACACAGGAATATCCGCAGAGTCAATAACACTTACTCAACAAAGTAACTATAATGATTGAATGCATGTTACAGAAAATTATGTTAAACATGATTTACCTTCTGGAGCATGGGATTTAGTTTTAAATGGGAATTGGTATATTGAAGCTAGAGGTAATTATAGTAGTTCTTCATTTTTTACTATTATTTGTATTGATATTGAATATGAAGAGCCAACAGATTTTAGAGTTGGAGCAAATCAATTAATGAAAGCTTTTCTTGGAACAACTAATCTTCAAAGAATTTATAAAGGAAATTTCTTATTATTTGAAGATGATACTTTTACACCTTTAAGATATATTCAAGGAACAGGAACTCAATATATTGATACTGGTATAAAAATGAATAGTAGTGTTAATATTGAAGCTGACGCAGAAATAAGACAATTCGCATGGCAAAAAGATAATGCACCAACTGACCTTGCTGGTATATTTGGTAATATAAATTGTGGAGATTCAGGCGGAAATCGTGCTGGACTTAGATTTTATACTCAACGTAACTACTATTGGTATTATAGTAATACAGGTTGGCCAACAGTATGGCCTTCAGATGATACTTTCTATAGTAGAAATATATATAAAAATGTTGGAAATGTTTTCTATATAAATGGAACATCAACAATAACTGGAACAACAGGATCTTGGTCTGATGCTACAAATAATGCTTTATTATTCTCTATGGGAGAAAATCCAAAAGCTGGTATGAAATTATACGGAGCAAAACTTTATGATAATGGAACTCTTGTTAGAGATTTTATTCCTGCAAGAAGAAATCGAGATCAAGCCGTAGGACTTTATGATAATGTATCAAAAACTTTCTTTACAAACGCTGGAACAGGAGTCTTTTATGAGTCTATCCCTGATGAATATCAAGAAGTTGAATATATTCAATCTAATGGAAACGGTCATAATACTGGACAACATATTGATACAGGTTACTTCCCAACAGATGGAGATGTTTTTAGAGCAAATATAACAGTCATGCCATTATCAGCACCAAATACAGAAAGAGAATTTTTAGCTAAATATGGTAATGGAGGAACGAATATTCAAATTGGACATCTTTCAAGCAGTTCATGGAATATGAGTGATGCAGATACCCAATTTAGATATACTCAAAGTAGTCCATCTAATGCTGTTAATAATAAAACTTATATTGATGGTGAGATAACTATTAGTGGAACATCTTCTGTAAGTTTATATCTATTTGCGCAAAATGAAAGCCCTGGAAATACAAATAGTGTTTGGGATTCAAGTATTAGATTATATGCTTGCACAATGGCTGTTAATGGACTTCCAATTAGAAACTATGTACCTTGTTATAGAAAGTCTGATGGAGTAATTGGTTTATACGATACTATTAATAAAGAGTTTAAAACAAATGAAGGAACTGGTTCATTTACAAAAGGACCAGACATAAACTAGGAGGTTAAAATGAAATTAGTTGGAAGAATTTTATACGCTGATGAGGGAAAAGTACTAGATTTCAAAGAACCTCATTATGCTTACAATGAAAAACATGAACAAGTAGAAGTTCATTTATATACAAAGAAAATTAGATTGGGAAGAATGGATTCTCAAGATAACTACATAGAAATTGATGAAAACGAGGTAAAATAATATGGCAGTAAGAGCTTCGATATCAACAGAAACATTTCCTTTAGTAACTCCAGTTTTAGGACAATTAATTGATTATTCGTGAGCTCTTGAGGGTCTTGCCTCTAATTTTACAGAATTGGCACAAGCGTACGTGCCTGTTAGAACAGGATACTTACAAAGTACTATTAATGCTTATTCGACAGGTGTTTCTGTTGAATGTGAAGCGGGTGCGGATTATGCACAATATGTAGAGTATGGAACTGTCTATCAGGCACCGCAGCCATATTTTGAACCTGCTCTTGAAGAGGCAATCTCTTATAGCATAGACGAATTTTTTATTGCAGGAGCTGACGCATTAGAAGGTGAATGAGATTATATTCAAACAGTTGCTGAAGCTGAGCTAGATGCAGCACAATCTGAATGTGATTCAAAAGTTGCCGAAGGAGAAAGATTAATCCAAGAAGGCGAACAAGAAATACAGGAAGGTCAAGAGCTGATTGAAGAAGGACAAGATATGCTTCACGACTGAGACTTCACTAACGATGAAGAAGCTATAGAAATGATTGAAGAAGGTACTAGAATGGTATTAGAAGGCATAGAAATATCTGAAATGGGTATAGAAATTGTCGATACCGCTATTATCGAATTTTTAATCATACAAATAGAAATTGAAGTCTATTTAGCTGAATGTGAATCTTTAGAACTTATGTGTGCAGAAGAGATTGAATTAGCGGCAGGAAGTTTAAGTGCTTTCGTTGGAATTGAATAATAAAGGAGATGATTACTATAATAACTTATTTAAAACAACAATTATATAGTATTCTTTCTGAAGAACTTGAGTATAATGTAATGGATAATCCTTACGAAACAGAGGAAAGAACATTTCCTTATTTATTATTAACATTACAAGATACTCAAAGAGAAAGACAAAAAAATAATAATATAATGAAGATAAGATTTAAAATTGATATTTTCTCTAACTATAGTGGAGAAAAAGAAATATTAGAAATGGAATCTGCAATTTATAATGCTATTCAAAAATTATGAGATAATGAATATGTTACAAATATAAGACAAAATGCTTTTCGTATTATAGATGATAAATCAACAGGCGTATTAAGAAAGCATGGAATGATTACTTATACATTTACTTGCGGAGGAGGTATTACAGAAGATGTGGGATAATTTACAACCTTTACATCGTGGAGTCGATGTTATACTTTCTATTAATAGTAAAATAATTGGAGGACAAACAAACGCAGATTTAACTAGAACAATGTCACCAATAAAGGTAACTAATAAAATAAATGGAGATTGGGAAAAAAGTTTAGCAGGAGTAAAATCTTGAAAATTAACTTGTAAAGGTTTTATCGTTAAAGATGAACTTTCTTTTCAAGAATTAGAAAATAGCTTTAATTCTGGTTTAGAAGTTAGTCTTTCTTTAAATGATGGAGTAAAAACTTATACAGGAAATGCATTAATAACAAATTTCCCGGTTGCCGCACCTTACGATGATAATTTTAGTTATGATATCACATTCTTAGGAGTAAGTGAATTAACAATAGAACAGGAGTAGTAGATGAAAGAGTTATTAGCAAATTATAATATACAAGATATACTAGTATTTGTTGTTATGCTTGCTATTGCTTTTAAATCTGTTATTACCTTTTGGGATTGATTGATTGACTGAGTTAATAGGAAGTTTAATAAAAATTATGGTAAAAAAGCAGAAGCTGAACAATTACAAAATACGGTTAATCAAATTTCAGAGATTACCGCAAAACAACAAGAGCAAATAGATGAGTTGTATAAATCTCTACAGTATTTAATAGATTCCGATAAAGATAATATTAAATCATGGATTGTAGAGAAACATCATAAATATTGCTATGAAGTTGGCTCTGTTGATTATTATATATTGGAGTCTATTGAGAGACGCTATGACCACTATAAACAAGAAGGCGGAAATA
>Ga0326513_10001218_pt1 | contig 20924 bp, 18 predicted proteins | sample 2_2465_0518_D_FD_203654 | JGI IMG/M metagenome (GOLD analysis project Ga0326513, IMG submission 203654) | Bovine rumen microbial communities from UC Davis, California, United States - 2_2465_0518 | ecosystem: Host-associated > Mammals > Digestive system > Stomach > Rumen | place: USA... | reverse complement strand
AGCTGGAGGATAATCTGGATACGGTTTATATTACCTCGTCCTCGGCGGATTTTATTGAGTTCATGGACAGGGACGCAACAAAAAGCAACGCCGTTCGATTTATCTGCGAGCGCGAGAATATAGATATTAAGGACACCGCCGCCTGCGGAAACGCGGATAACGACGTAGATATGATAGCTCAGGCGGGTTTGGGCGCGGCTGTAAGAAACGCGACAAAAAGCTGTCTTGAAGCCGCGGATATCGTGGTTGATTCAAACGATAAAAACGGCGTAAAACAGCTTATTGAAAAGTTATTAGAGTTGAAAGTTGTAGGGAACGACCCCTGTGTCGCTCCTGAGTTGAAAATTGAAAGTTGAAAGTTATGGTCGGGAATACAGGTTTCGTTAATTGGAAACGCTGTTTTCCCGACCGTATTTTATATTATATTGAATTGTAGGGTTCGGTTTTGACCGAACCGAGGTTGAATATTATACGTTTGTTCATAGTCAGCGGTACGGTCAAGACCGTACCCTACAGTTTAGTTTGCAGTGATTAGTGGCTGGTGGTTAGAAATGTGAAAACGTAAAATAGAAAATACTCAAGCCCAACATTGTTCCTTTTGCCCCTACAATAGTAGCGTGCAGTGGTTAGACCAAGGAGTGTCATTTCGACTAAGCGAAGCGCACGGAGAAATCCCCTTCCGTAAGAAGTTTGTTTCTTTTTGGGGGATTCCTCCACTCACTGCGTTCGGTCGGAATGACATCTAAACAGGAATTACACGGGAGTAATTCCCTACAACCTGTCAATCAAACGATAGACAGAGAACCAAACAAACCAAACGTTGTTCCTATTGCCCTCGTATTTTCCAATATTTCTATTCTGTCTTGCGAAACACTTTACGTTACCATCCTATCAAACGTTAAGTACGCGACTTAAAATATGGCGATTGCTTGTTTGAAAAGATCGTTGTAGCCGCTCTTGAATTGTTCCCGGGTGTAGGTTTTTATTGCTCCGTAGTACGGGTCGGCTTCTGTGATTTCCGTGTCACTATAGCCTACCAGTACCATGCAGTGTTCGGGACGAACCCAGTTGAGCGTTTGACCGTCGGCTTCTCCGATGCTTACGACCTCGGATTTCTGACAGTCCATGATCCCCCATACAATAACGGGAATTCCCTTGTCGATGTACGGGAACAGCTTTTCAAGATCTCCGCCTGAGATATCCTTAGCGGTTTTGTCGGAACCCTTGGCGGAAAGATATTTGTTCGCCGCTTCAACAAGAACAGGAGCGTAACAGCCGCGCGAGTTTTCCTCGGTTCGCGGGTTCCCGACAAACGCTTTTCGCGGGTCGGTAACTCCGTATTCGCCTTTTGTCAGGTAGTTGTCAGCGATGTCAAGCTTATCGGCGTTAATTCCGAGGTGGTTCAGCACCATTGTAAGCGACGTAACCTCGCAGCCTGTGGGCAGCTCGGGAAGCTGACTTATCACTTTAAAATCGGCTAAGGATTTTTGATTGTCGGCAAGCGCCTTTGTTGTTGGTGCAGTGCTTTCCTTGGCGGCGGTGGGGGAGAGTGATGTTGCAGGCGCGGTCGCAGCCGGCGCTGCTGCTGCGGAGTTCGGCTTGTTGCGCGTCGTTTGAGCTGCGGTGGTCTGCGGCAGTGATTCGGATTTTGCACTGTCGCCCGAGCGGTTGACGCTGAACGCGAAAATAATCAGCGCAACGCTTACGGCGGTCACAACAGAAGCGGCGGAAATTATTAGTTTGCGGTAGTTCATTTTATCACCAGTTGTCAGATATTATATCCGCGTTAGGATCGGAAGAGAAAAACTTGCCGATTACATAGCCCGTCATGCCGTTGTATTCGACCTTGTAAAACTCGCGGTTCTTATCGTCGGCGTAAACGTCGTAAAAGGTTTTTCCGTCGTGAGTAATCAGCTCGCCGTAGCATGAGCTGTAATACTTGACCTTTGCGCCGGACGGAATCTGACAAATAACAAAATCACCGTTCAGCGAGGTGGGTTTTGTTCTGAAAGAGGCTTCCTTGCTGGCAATGCAGTACATGTATTTTGACGGTGATGAAATAGATGCTGGAGCCTGCGACGACTGAGAATAATCGTTTCCCGTTCCCGTGTAAAGCGGAGCGTTGATGTCGGGGCTGAAGCAGACCTTCCATACATATCCCGTGTTGCCGTTGTATTTAACCTTGTAAAAATCGTTAACAGTGTCAAGGTATTCTACCGGCTCACGGCTCTTGATTTTCTGCAGTTCGTTTCCGCTCTTGCTTGGCTCATCTCTGAGTGTAGCGTAGTCGCTCGCGCAGCAGTAAAGAATCGTTTTGGGGTCGGTTGGCTTCTCGGTTTGTTCTTCGGTTTCTTTTTCCTTGTATTCACCGATATAAAGCGTTACCTTGTCGCCTTCCCTGACCTTTTCGCCTGCCTTTGGGCTTTGCTCAATTACCTTGTTTTCCTCGTCAAGCTTTTCGGTTTCTTTATTGGTCATCTCGTAGTCGAGGTTTGCATCTTCAAGAAGCTTCTGCGCTTCGGCTCTGGTCTTGCCGCTTAAATTTGGAACGGTTACTTCTGCCGCCGCTTTTTCCTCGGTGGATGATATTGTTGCGGTTGTCTGATTATCGCTGTTGTCGTTGTCGGAATCATTGCTTTTGCCCAGCAGAATAACCAGGATAACAACCGCAAGTATCACAGCTGCAGCGGCAATTGACACCGCCGCGATTATAGGACCTTTGCTCTGCTTTTGAGGAGGCTCGTTACGCTGAAATTCGGGGTGTGGCTTCTGCGCGTTTTTTACGTACGAATCTCCGTATGTGAGCTTTTGGTTGTCAATCGGATTCGGCAGATAATTGCTGTCGTTTGCGCTCACCGTTTTGTTTTCGTTTATATTATTTATTTTTTCGGTTGGAACCACGCCTTTTTCAAGAGCGGTTTTTGTAAGGTCAATCAGCTCGCTCATGCTTTGACAGCGGTCGTTGCGGAATACCGACAGACCGTACATGAGCACAGACTCGAGCGCGGGAGAAATTTTTGCTCCCAAATCAGACGGCTTTTTGAGCGTGTCGTAATGTGCGCGGTCAAGTCCGCTCTGAGGTGTGGTTCCCGTAATGCACTTGTATATTGTGGCGCAAAGTCCGTAAACGTCAGTCCACGGTCCTTGGTCGCCCGTTGTGCGGTACTGCTCCTCGGGAGCGTAGCCCTGCTTCAGCATTACCGACATTTCGTTGCTCCGGCTGGTAAAATATCTCGCGGAGCCGAAATCTGTCAGCGTCAGCGCGCCGTCAGAGCCGTAAATAATATTGTCGGGGCTTATATCGCGGTGAATTACCGACTCCGAGTGGATCGCCTGCAGCGACTCCATTACGGGGAGCATTAGCCTGAAAAGCTCGTCGGCTGCAAAATTGCCGTGGCTGTTTATGTATTGCAGGAGGTTTTCGCCCTCAAGATAATCCATGATTATATAGGCGGTGTTGTATTCCTCAAAGTAAGTTTTGATGTTTACAACGCCCTTTGCACCCGAAAACCGAGCTATACTGCGCGCCTCGCGCAAAAACCTCTCCTTGCCCTTTTCAAACGCTTCGGACTGGGATTCGGTTGTGGTGTAAACCTCGTTTGTTTGAGAGTTGTTTCGGTTGGCGTTTCCAAGAGGATAATATTCCTTTATCGCAACGCGCATCTGAAGCTTTGTGTCCCTGCCCGCGTAGGTGATGCCGAAGCCGCCCTCGCCAATGGAATTACCCACTATGTAGTGACCGTTGAGCACGGTTCCCGGCGCAAGGTGATGCACAATCCGATCGGGCACATTCTGCTTGTGGCAGTGGGGACAAACAGCGCGCGCGTCAGCCTCCCTCATGCAGTTAAAGCAATACATTAAAACGCTCCTCTCAAAAATATAGTATATACATAAAAAATTATATCATGAACTGAAAACACTGTCAATAAAAACGAGCCGACGTTGTGCCGACTCGTTTTCTGGAGAGATTATTTATATAAAAAGGAGATGAGAATAGATAATTTATTAAAAATATACCTTCTGTTAGTTTAAGATTTTCGATTATACAGTCCTCAGCTTTCGCGTTTCATGATGAAAACCGTGTTATCCTTATCTACCAAGGATATTTCTACGTCGGGCGCCATCCTGTTGAATTCAACAAGAAAGCCGTTGCTTTCACCGCCGTCTTTCAAGCCTGCAACTATTTTATAGATGTGATTTTCGGTTACAAACTCTGCTGTCGCGTCGGCCGCGTCAACCCTGAACATGAATGTCATGTCGGCGTCCGCTTCCTTTGCGGCAAGATTTAAATATTCGATTTGGTCGCTTATGATTGTGTAGTCGGGTTCCGGTCTGATTACCGTTAAAACTCTGAGCTCGCAGTCCTCTTCATCCGCAAGCTTTTTTGCCGCCTCAATTACGCGGTCACAATCATACTGACTGCTTACACAGGCAAGTACCGACGGTTTTGAGCTGAACATCGGTTGCACCTCCTTCCTTGACTGTGGCTATATAATACCCCCTGTTTATGAACAACATATATCGGAATTGTGAAATTATTGTGAAATTTTGTGAATTGTAAAAATTATCGCAAAAATTTTTATAAAATCGCTTGTGAGCATGAGCGAGTAAAAACGAGTATTTTAAAGATGCGAAGAGATTTTACCGAGCTAAATTAAAAATTTTCAAAAAAGTGTTGACAAGCCCGCTCAAGTGTATTATAATCATTAAGCACGACAAATGAACAGGAGGAATTACTATGTCAACATATTTAGCTAAGCCAAGCGAAGTTGAGCGCAGCTGGTACGTAATCGACGCTGCAGGCAAGCCCCTCGGCCGCGTTGCCGCTCAGGCTGCCGTACTGCTCAGAGGCAAGAACAAGCCCACCTTCACACCGCACGTAGACTGCGGCGATCATGTAATCATCATCAACTGCAAGGACGCTGTTCTCACAGGCAACAAGCTCACACAGAAAAAGTGGCAGCGCCACACAGGCTATATCGGCCACTTAAAGGAAACACGCTACGACACTCTTATGGCAACAAAGCCCACCAAGGCTATGGAACTTGCCGTTAAGGGTATGCTTCCCAAGAACACTCTCGGCAGAAACGCCCTTTTAAGACTCAGACTCTTTGAGGGTGCTGAACACAATCATCAGGCTCAAAAGCCCGTGACGCTTGAAGCTTAAGAAGGAGGCAAAACAGTATGTACGATAAGACACCTTATTTTTACGGTACAGGCAGAAGAAAAAGCTCTGTTGCAAGAGTAAGACTTTATCAGGGCACAGGTAAAATCACAATCAATGACCGCGACATCGACGATTATTTCGGTCTTGAAACACTCAAACTCATCGTAAGACAGCCTCTGGCGCTTACCGAGACTGATGAGAAGTTCGACGTTGTATGCCGTGTATCAGGCGGCGGCGTAACAGGTCAGGCTGGCGCAATCCGTCACGGTATTTCAAGAGCGCTTCTCCAGTATGATACAGAGAATCTCCGCGGCAAGCTCAAGAAAGCAGGCTTCCTCACACGTGATCCGCGTATGAAAGAGCGTAAGAAATACGGTCTTAAAGCCGCTCGTAGAGCACCTCAGTTCTCAAAAAGATAATCTTTGTGCTTCTCAGCACGCTTCAAGGCTACTGTTTACAGGGTTTTTGGAGTATTCAGACGGTTTGAGATGTGCTTAAATGTGTTAGATAAGCAACAAGCAAGTAACACATAAGTAACAACAGTTCTCAACCTAAACAAGCAATCAAAAGAGATGTTTTTCTAAGTTCAGAAAGACATCTCTTTTTAAAGAAAAGAGCGGATTATATCAAAAAAAGCGGGAAATGGCAATTAGTTCGTCAGCAGTATCTCAAAATAAAAAACAATTATTTGAAACGAAATGATACAAAAAACCACCCGTCTTTTATTTGTTATATTGAAGCCGTAAACAATGTGTATAATTCAAGGAAACATTGGTAAGAAGGAGGTTAACAATGTATTGTAGGAATTGCGGAAGCAAAATTGATGACAATTCAACATACTGTACTCGTTGCGGTGCGAGGATTGATGATATTGTACATCCTAATGATTCCGATGAAGGTTCAAGTGTTTGGTTTGCTGTTTTAGGATTTTTTATTCCGATTGTAGGGTTTATTTTGTTCCTAGTTTATGAAGGAAAGAAGCCCAAGAGGGCAAAAGCTGCGGGTAAAGGAGCGTTGATTGGTTTTATAACTAAAATTGCTGTATCAATTATTCTTACGATTTTATATGTTATTTTTGCATCGTCGATATTTAATACAATTGTTAACGTAAATGATATAACAGTCCCTAACATCAGTAGTATTTTCCAAGAAGAGAGTACAGATGAAATCCTGAAGAATTATATAGATGTTAGTTTTGGTGAGTTTAGGGTTTCGGGAGATAAGTATTTGCCTGAAACATCGCTTGATGTTACAGTAAAAAACAAATCGAAAAAACAGTTAAGCTTTTACATAACAATAGAAGCAGTGGATAAAACAGGAAAAAGAATAGGGACGGATGAGGTTAACGTTGAGGATTTGAATCCGAGACAGAATGTAACGCTAACAGCTTTTGAATTTGTAGATGAAGAGATGATACCGAAACTGGAAAAGGCAACATTTCAAGTGTTAAAAGCTGAAAAGTTTGATTATTAGGTTTTGTGAGTTGCTGTGAGATTCTTTCCGTACACAACACACAAGAAACAAAACAACGCAAAAGCCCTGTAAACAAGCCAACTTTAGCGTTTGAAAAGTTCTCAAAGAGATAAAATTTACGTTTGTATTTTTCCAAGGCTTTCCGTTATGGGAAGCCTTGTTTTTTATTACTGATTACTTCAAAAAGTGGTGAAATGTATTTATCAGTTGTATTAATTGTGGTTGAAAGAATGAAAAAAGGAACGGCGACTGTCGTTCCTTTTCTATATATAATATTAACTTACAGTGTTTTCAAAAACTCAATACTCTCGTCGAGCGTGTTGCAGAGCTTGTTGATCATCGGCTTGATTTCCTCGGTGGGCTGGAGGAAGTCGGGAACCATGACTGTGATCATACCTGCTCTGTGCGCGGATTCAATGCCCGTGAGGCTGTCCTCGTAAGCTACGCAGTCTGAGGGATCAAGTCCCAGCTTTTTTGCCGCGGTAAGGAAAACCTCGGGATGAGGCTTGCCGTTTTTAACGTCGTTGCCGCATACAAGCTCGTCAAAATATTTGAGCACTCCGCAGACCTCAAGATTTTTTGTCGCGGTTTCGCGCGAGGTAGAGGTGGCAAGCGCGATTTTTATTTTGTTTTCCTTTAAATAGTCGAGCAGCTCAAACAGTCCGGGCTTTACGGGAATACCCTCGGTATTCAGCCGGTCAAGATACATTATGTGGCTCTTATCGGCAAAATCCCAGTAGGGGAAATCCTTGCCGTACAAGGTCATATAAATCTTTTCAACCTCAGCCTTTCGCTTGCCGAGGGTGGTCTTGTAAATATCGAGGCTGTACGGATAACCGTTGTCAGCCATCATTTTGCTCCAGTTTTCATATACGATTTTTTCGCTGTCGATCATCAGACCGTCCATGTCAAGAACTGCGCCTTTAATCATAAATACCTCCTGCCTGAAAATACAACGGGGAGCGTAAGGCTCCCCGTATATTAAAGTTCAATCATTAAAAATTCGCAGCTGTAGGGCTTAACATACAGTTTGTAGTTTTCGAGCTTTGAGCCGAAAATCGGCTTTGCGTCGGTGTAACCCGGAGGAGGCGTAACCTCTTCCTCGTGGTCGTTAAGGTTAAACACGCAGTAAATAGCGGTTTTCTGGTCGTGACGGATATACGAAAGTCGTCTGCCCTCGGCATAAGCGTCAATGAATTCGCCGTCCCAGAGCGCGGAACATTCCTCGCGGAGTGCGCCGAGCTTTTTGTGCCATTCAATAAGCTCCTTGTTTTCCTTGCCCCAAGGATAGCAGCAGCGGTTAAACGGATCGCGGTAGCCCTCCATTCCCGCCTCGTCGCCGTAGTAAACGCAGGGGAAGCCGGGGAGTGTGTACTGCATAGCCGAAGCAACCTTCAACAGCTTGATTCCGTGTTCAAGCTGTCCGGGGCTGAGCTTTGTGTGAGCCTGCCATGCTCTGTCTCTGCCGTTGAGCGGCTCGCCTACGAGCATGGTGAGAATACGCTCGGTGTCGTGCGTGCTGAGCGAGTTCATAAGAACTCTGAGCACGGGGCGCGGATAGTTTTCGATTACGCTCATGATCTGAGACATTGTGTGGCGAGCGTCCTGGCCGCGGCAGAAGTTGATGATAGCGCCGCGGAAAACGTAGTTCATAACCGAGTCAAGCTGGTCGCCGAGCAGGAATTTTCTTCTTGCGCCGTAGCTTTCCTTGTTGCTGGCGTCCTCCCAAACCTCGCCGACGATGAACGCCTCGGGGTTTTCCTCCTTGACTGACTTGCGGAGGTTCTCCATAAACTCGTCGGGAAGCTCGTCGGCTACGTCAAGTCGCCAGCCGGAGTTGCCCAGTCTCATATATTTTCTGATAATGCCGTCCTTGCCGTTTATGTATTCGTTAAACGCCGGGTCGGTCTCAATTACCTCGGGGAGGGTGTAGAAGCCCCACCAGCTGTGGTAGTTGTCAGGCCACTCGTTGAATTTGTACCAGCTGAAATACGGCGATTCCTTGTCGCGGTACGCGCCGCCGTCGCCGTAGCGGCCTGAGCGGTTAAAGTATACGCTGTCAGAGCCCGTGTGCGAGAACACACCGTCGTTTATAACGTGAATACCGCGTTTCTTTGCCTGCTCGCAAAGCTCAACAAAGTCCTCCTCTGTTCCGAGAATCGGGTCGATGTGCGAGTAGTCGCCCGTGTCGTAGCGGTGGTTTGAATAAGCCTCTCCTATAGGATTGAGGTAAATGCAGGTAACGCCGAGCTGTTCAAGATAGTCAAGCTTTTGAGTAATACCCTTTAAATCGCCCATGAAGAAGTCGCTGTTTGTGATTTCTCCGTTCTCGTTAGGCGCCCACTGAGGCAGAGCGTACCAGTCCTTGTTGCGTGTGAAGTCTGTGCGCTTAAGCTTCTTTTCCTCGCCGCTGAAATTGAAGCGGTCGGGGAAAATCTGATACATAACGCCGCCAACAGGCCACTTTGGAGTTTCAAAGCCCTTTTTGTAGCAGGTGAGCTGCCAGCTTCTGCCGGGTGAATCCTGAATCTCGCTGATTTTATACGGATCGCTCGGAGTAAGATATTTTGTAGCCTCGGGAGCGTTAAGCTTAAAGAAATACCAGTACAGACCAACGCGCGCGGGAGCAAAGTCGCACTCCCAGATCTCGGTGTCCTTGTCAAAGGTGCCGCACCAAATCAGTCTGTGATATTCCCAGTTGTAGTCGTAGTCATATTTTACGCAAAGCTCAACCGTTCTTGAATGAACGCCGCGCGGAAGAAGCACTCTGAAATGAACCGAAGTATTGTCCTCAACGGCGCCGAAAGGCGAGCGGTAATAAATTTTTTGTGAATCAAAAGGAATAGGCATAATATCCTCCCTGTACCCTAAAACGATAAGTCAAAATTAATCGCATACACATATATTTTATCACAACAATATACGGATTTCAAGCAAATTTCGAATACAGAAACAAAATAGTTGCGGGTTCTGCAAAATCAAATATAAAATTTAACTTTGCCGCATTTATTTCTATTGTGCTTTAATAAATAATATGGTATTATATAAATTGGATATCTATAAGGAGAGGTGCAGGTATGGAAAAGAAAAGAGTAAGCGTTCAAATTGAGGGGCGCAGCTATGCTGTCATCACCTCCGACAGCGAGGAGTATGTGCGCGCTGTATCTCAGGAAGTGATCAACAGCATCCGCCGCGCGTCGCAAACGGGAAGAAACCTTGACACAAGAGACTGCGCCGTGCTTGCGGCAATGGACTTCTGCGACGACCGCAACAAGGCGGTAAAGCGCAATCAGGACGTAATCGACAAAGCGGACGTAATAATCCGCCAGTCCGCCGAGCTGACAAAGCAGTGCAAGGATTACAAGAAAAAGCTTGCGGACGCTATCAACGAAAACACAAACCTGACTAAGCGCATAAAGGCTCTTGAAGATCAGCTCAGAACTCTTGTAAAGGAAAACGAAAAGCTAAAAAAACACGCTGACTCAAAGCGCGCCGACAACGAAAAGAAGTTTGAAAAAGCGGTAAAGGACAAAAAGACGGAAAAGCTCATGGGCTACGTTCCCATGGAGCAGTATTCACTGTTTGAGGAAAAGGACGGCGGCACAAAACGCAATGGGAAAAATTGAGATTCTCGCGCCCGCGGGAGGCTTTGAAAGCGTAACCGCCGCCGTAAGGTCGGGAGCGGACGCTGTCTACCTCGGTGAAAAGCTGTTTTCGGCGAGGGCGTCGGCTCAGAATTTTGACGCCGACGAACTGAAAAAAGCGGTCGCTTACTGTCATATCCACGGCGTAAAGGTATATGTAACGCTCAACACGCTTGTGTTTGACGACGAGCTTGAAAAGCTTTCTCAGGCGATAATTTGCGCCGCTGAGGCGGACGCCGACGCGCTGATTGTTCAGAACATGGGAGTGGCAAGGCTTGCAAGGCAGATTGCGCCAGAGCTTGCGCTCCACGCTTCAACGCAGATGAGCGTTCACACCGCCTCGGGGGTAAGAGCGCTGCATGAGCTCGGCTTCAAGCGCGTTGTGCTTGCGCGTGAAATGAGCCGAGAGGAAATAAAAAAGGCTGCAGAAGTTCCGGTTGAGCTCGAGGTGTTTGTTCACGGTGCGCTGTGTATGTGCGTTTCGGGACAGTGCTATTTCAGCGCGATGCTCGGCTCGCGCAGCGGCAACCGCGGAGCCTGCGCCCAAACCTGCCGACTTCCGTTTTATATCAAAAACAAGGGCGGCCACGCGCTCAGCCTAAAGGATAACAGCCTTATTGCGCACCTCAACGACCTGCAAAATATCGGTGTGACCTCGGCAAAAATCGAGGGCAGGATGAAGCGTCCCGAATATGTATCGGCGGCGGTAAGAGCCTGCGTTGAGCAGCGCGACCTCGGCTTTGTCACCGACAGAACTGCCGAAATGCTCAGGGGAGTTTTTTCCCGTACAGGCTTCACCGACGGCTATTATAAAGGAAAGCTCGGAAAAGAAATGTTCGGAACGCGCCGAAAGGACGACGTTGTTTCGGCGGACAACAAGCTTTTGTCGGGTATTAGACAAACCTATAAGGACGAGGTTCAGAATATAGAAATAAGCGGAAAATTTTCCGCGTCTCTCGGAAAACAGCCGGAGCTCACTTTGACCGACGGTAAAAACACTGTGACCGTTACCTCCGACGCTGTGTGCGAAGCCGCGTTGAAGGTTCCGCTCAGTGATGAAAAGTGCCGCGCCCAGCTCTGCAAAACAGGCGGCACGGCTTATAAAATAAACGATTTAAAAATTAATCTTGATAACAATATCAGCCTGCCGCTTTCCGCGCTCAATAACATGCGGCGCGACGCGCTCGGCTGTCTTGATAAAAAACGCGCCGTCGTTTACAATTACAAAATAAACGCGGCAGATTTATCTCAGGGCTTCAAGCCCTTTGGCAAACGCTCAAACGCCGTACGCGCGCGTGTTGCAGGCACAAAGCTTTCACCCGAATTCAAACGCTGCGAGCTTGTTTTTGCTCCGCTGTTTTCGGATATCCGTGAGCTTGCGAGGCTTAAAAGCGAGGGTTATCCCGTCGGCGTTGAAATTCCGCGCGGAATGTTCGGTCGTGAAAATCAGATAGAGGCGCAGCTTGAAAAGGTGCGTGAGCTGGGAATAACCCATGCGCTGTGCAATAATATCGGCGCGCTCTACACCGCTAAGCAGCTCGGATTCACGCTTCACGGCGGCTTTGGGCTGAATTTGGTGAACACACTTGATTTGCTCTGGGCTGAGGAATACGGACTTGAGGACGTTGAGCTTAGCTTTGAGCTGACCTTTGACCGCGTCAACCGCCTCGGCGGAAATATCCCGCGCGGCATAATCAGCTACGGCTACCTGCCGCTAATGCTCTGCCGCAGCTGCCCCGTAAAGAGCGAGGGCACAGACTGCAAATCCTGCAAAAACCGCAGCGTTATGACGGACAGAAAGGGAAAAAGTTTCTTTTTGAAATGTGACGGCGTGTGCACCGAGGTATTAAACTGCGTGCCGCTTTATGTTGATAAAAAAGGGCTTTCCACACTTTCCACATCTTTTCACACATTGCGTTTTACTGTGGAAAACTATGTGGAAACCGTTAAAAGTATTGCAGATTTTAACCCGAAATCGATGTTAAAAGACAAAATAACCCACGGCTTGTATATTCGCGGTGTGGAATAATTATCATTAGGCTTTCAACATCCGGTTTTTTCAATAAAGAAAATAGACTTAAACAGCATATTTCCGAGGCGGAAATTTCGGATTTCAACCAAAAAATGTGCCAAATCGTGATTATGCAAAAATATTAAAAAACGAAGGAAGATAAACTTATGGTTTTAAAAATAAAAAAGCTTAAGCCAAACGCCAGAATCCCCAAAACCGCAACAAACGGCTCTGCGGGAATGGATCTTTACGCCTGCATAGACGGCAGCGTAACGCTCAGCCCGGGCGAGCTTAAAATCATTCCAACGGGAATAGCAATCGAACTGCCAGACAACGGCTGCGCGGCATTTTTGTACGCGCGCAGCGGACTCGGCGTTAAGCACGGAATCTGCCTTTCAAACGGCGTGGGCGTAATTGACAGCGATTACCGCGGCGAGGTCTGTGTGGGCCTGTGCAACGTCTCCGATAAGCCCTACACGATCGAGCCGTTTGAGCGCGTGGCGCAAATGGTGATAGCGCCGGTATTCGTGCCCGACGTTCAGGAGGTCGCCGAGCTTAGCGACACCCAGCGCGGAGAAGGCGGCTTTGGCTCAACGGGCAGAAGCTGAATCCCAAGTTTCGACACATAATAGAGTTCAAGTGTAGTATTATAATACTATATTAAGAAAGGGAGCGATAAAATGTTTTCTTTTTCAAAGGATATAGGAATCGACCTCGGCACCGCCAATACCCTCGTCTGCTTAAAGGGCAAGGGAATAATTCTGCGCGAGCCGTCGGTTGTAGCGGTTGATATCCGCACCGATACGGTACTCGCTGTCGGTTCACAGGCAAAGGACATGATCGGCAGAACTCCGGGTTCGATCGTTGCGGTTCGTCCGCTGAAGGACGGAGTAATTGCCGACTTCAAAATAACGGCTAAAATGCTGCAGCACTTCATCAAAAAATCGGTAAAGCCGGGAATATTCAGCAAGCCGCGCGTAATAATCTGCATGCCCACCGGCGTAACAGAGGTAGAGCGCAAGGCGGTTGAGGACGCGGCGTACCAGGCAGGCGCAAAGCCTCCGGTAATTCTGATTGAGGAGCCGATGGCGGCGGCAATCGGCGCAGGTATGCCGGTGGACGAGCCCACAGGCAGCATGGTGGTTGATATCGGCGGCGGCACCAGCGAGGTTGCGGTGATTTCGCTCGGAGATATCGTGACGGCGTGCTCGGTAAGAGTTGCCGGCGATAAGTTTGACGAGGCTATCTCAACCTACATCAAGCGCAACTATAATCTGCTCATCGGCGAGCGCACCGCCGAGGATATCAAAATCAAAATAGGCTCTGCGTATCCGTACGACGATGAAAAAAGCATGACCGTAAAGGGCAGGAACCTTGTTGACGGCCTGCCAAACGATATTACAATTTCGGCATCCGAGGTGCGCGACGCACTTGCCGATCCGCTCAATACAATTGTGGAAGCAATTAAAACCACACTCGAAAAAACACCTCCCGAGCTTTCCGCCGATATAATCGACCGCGGAATAATGCTGACGGGCGGCGGCGCGCTGCTCAGGGGAATCGATATGCTGGTTATGCAGCAGACGGGAATGCCCGTTCACGTTGCCAAAAGACCGCTCGACTGTGTTGTTGACGGCGCCGGAAAAAGACTAAGCAAGGCAATGGGCATTCAGTACAAGCATAACCGCCGCTGATAGAAAACGCCATGAGAAGAGTTCAAGACAAGAATCTGAAAGCACTGATCATCACGCTCATCCTGATTTCTGTGATGAGCGTTTTGTCGCCTGAGCAAAATTCGATTGTTTCGGGCGGTCTGAACGCGGCAACAAAGGGGCTGTTTCAGGTTTCGGCACACGCGGCGGCAAGCGCGGACTCGGCAAATGAGGAGGATGTGCGCCGTGAGCTTGAAAGGCTGAAAAGCGAAAACGCCGAGCTCAGGAACCAGCTTTCGGATTACATAGATACAAAACAGGAAAACGCGCGGCTCAAAAAGCTGCTTGACATAAAAAAGGATAACCCGTCCTATAAGCTCACCCCTGCCAACGTAATCAAGCGCGACGCTAACGACGATTTCTACTCCTTCACGCTTGACGAGGGAACGGCTCAGGGAATAAGCGTAAACAATCCCGTAATCACGGAAAACGGACTTGTTGGCTGGGTGTGTCAGGCTGACGCAGCAACCTGCAAGGTAAAGACGATCCTGTCCCCCGACACAAAGGCAGGCGCAAAGGATAAGCAGAGCGGTGACAACGGAATAATAAACGGAAGCGCAACTCTGTGCGACCAAAATCTTACGGCTATGACAACGCTCGCGGAAAATCACAAGGTCAAAAAGGGCGATATGGTAGTGACCTCGGGCACGGGCGGAGTGTACCCCGGCGGACTTTTAATAGGAGAAGTTCAGAGCGTTGAGTTCAATTCCTACGACGCATCACGCCACGCTGTTGTAAAGCCGTACGAGGATATCCGCTATATCTCAACAGCGGCGGTGATAACAGACTTCGGAACAAAAGGCAAGGTGGACGGCAATGAAAAGCAATAACCGCGCCTTTTTCAAATATTTCGCTTTCTCGCTTGAGGTAATACTGCTTGCGGTGCTGCAGTCAACCCCAAAGCTTCTGCCCGAGCTTTTCGGAGCAAAGCCGTTTTTGCTGTTTGCGCTTGCGCTCAGCGTTGCGGCGTTTGAGGACTTTATTCCGTCAATAATTTTTGCGGCTGTATGCGGAGCGGTTTCCGACCTCAACAGCGCGGGAAATATAGGTTACTTTGCAATAACGCTGACTTTGATTTGCGCGGCGGTCCACTATTTTACAAGGACGTATTTGAACGCTACGCTGTTTACGTTTGTAATAACCTCAGCGATATCAATCTTTGCGGTGATGCTGTTTTACTTTATCATCTTCCGCGCCTTTTCTTCGGGAGCGGAGGCGTGGGCGCTGTTCGGTTCGCACTACGTTCCGCGTATGATACTCACGTTGCTGTCGGCGATAATTCTGTATGTGATCAACGGTTTTATCCACCGCAGTTTTACAGGGAAAACAGGGTTTTAATTTAGAGTTTGTAGGGGCGACCAATGTGTCGCCCGAGGGCGTTGAATTAAATATATGTGTCAAAACGAAAAAACGGACGTAAACAAAACGTCGGTTAGCGGGCTTGCAATGCAAGCCCCTACAGTCTATATATAACGTCATATAGAAAACCAAACAAACCAAACGTTGTTCCTATTGCCCTCACAATTTTAGTGTATAGTGATTGGAAATTTGAAAACGTAAAATAGAGAATACTTAAACCAAACGCTGTTCCTATTGCCCTCGTATTTTCCAATATATCTATTCTTTCTCGCGAAACAGCGACATTATCAAAATAACCGACATCAAAAACGCGACGTAAAAGAGGTGCGGAATGAAAAAATCACGACTGAAAACGCCGTTTACAGTCTGTATAATAATCTCGCTTGTTTGCATGGCGATTTTCACCGCGCGCCTTGTTGACTGGCAGCTTGTAAACGGCAGCAGCTATAAGCTGATTTCAGCAAAATCAACCAATTACAGCGTTGAGACCGACGCCGTGCGCGGAGAAATCCTTGATTGCAACGGCGAAGGCATGGTGGTAAATACCACGCGGTATAAAATAGTAATAGACAAGCTCTACGCCGACGAAACAAAGCTCAGCAATACCACTCTGCGCCTGATTTCACTGCTTGAAAAGACGGGCGACAAGTGGAACGATAATCTGCCGATAGATTACAGCGACGGCTACCGCTTCCGCGAAAAATCGGACGATGAAATCGCGGATATGAAAGAGCTTGCGAAAATCAAAAAGGATGCGATTGCCGCCGAGTGTATCTCGGCACTCAAAGAGCGGTACTCAATCCCCGACGGCTACACCGAGGAACAGCTTAGGAAGGTGCTCTCGGTTCGCTACGGAATGGAGCGCGAGGGCTACTCAAACGCCAAGCCATACACCTTCGCCGACGATATCAGCCGAAACGCAATGAACGCGGTCAGCGAGAATACTCAGGGGATAAGCGGCGTTGAGGTTCAGACATATCTTGTTCGCCGCGCTGAAAACGCCACGCTTGCGCCGCATATCCTCGGCGCGCTCGGCTCGATCTCTCAGGAGGAATATAACGAGCTGAGCAAGGGAAAAAAGGAGTATCAGCTAACCGATACCGTCGGAAAATTCGGCATTGAGCAGGTGTTCGAGCAGGAGCTTAAGGGCGTTGGCGGCACAAAAATAATAAGGAAAAACTCAGACGGTTCAATTATCGATACCGTTGAAACAATAGATTCAAAGCCGGGAAACTCTGTTTTCCTGACAATCGACAGCCGCCTGCAAAAGACGGCGGCGCAGTCGCTTGAAAAAAATATAAAGGACGCAAAGGAGTACGGCAAGGCTGAGGTTGAAAACAAGGGAAAAAGCCTGCAGGGCGAGGACTGTGAGTCGGGCGCGGCGGTAATGCTGAGCATAAAGGATTTCTCGGTGCTTGCGGCGGTAAGCTACCCAACATACGACCTCAATAAATACAGCGAGTACGGCGACTACTATGTAAAGCTGACCGAAAATAAAAACTCGCCGATGTTCAACCGCGCGTTCACGGGTACGTTCGCGTGGGGCTCGGTTTTCAAGCCGTGCGTAGCGCTTGCGGCTCTTGAGGAAAAAATAATTACTCCAAAAACCGAAATTTTCTGTACCGAAAAGTACGACTATTATCCCACCAACGTTGTAAGGTGCATGCACCGCCACGAAAACGAGAATTTGAAGGGCGCTATTACCGAATCCTGCAACTACTATTTTGCCGAAACAGGCAGGCGGCTGGGCATAGAAAATATGTACCTTTACGCCGAAAAGCTCGGCTTCGGAGAATACACGGGCGTTGAAATCGACGAATCGCGAGGAACCCTCGCCGGACGCGACAGTACAACGTGGGAGGCAGGCAACACGGTTTCGGCGGCAATAGGACAGTCCGACAACGCGTTCACGCCTGTTCAGCTCGCAACCTACGCCGCGACAATTGCTAACAACGGAACGCGGCTTAAAACTCATCTTGTGAGCAAAATCACCGACTACACCCGCGAAAAAACCGTAAAAAGCTTTGACAAGGCGCAAAAGGTAGATACAAGCGGAGTTTCGTCCAAAAACATGAAAACCGTTCAGGAGGCAATGCTCAGCGTTACCCAAAGCGAAAAGGGTACGGCACATTCGGTTTTCGGAGATTACAAGGTAAAGGTGGCCGCAAAAACCGGTACGGCGGAAAACTCAGGCTCCGACCACACAACGTTTATCTGCTACGCGCCCTACGACAAGCCCGAGGTCGCAATTTCGGTTGTGCTTGAGCACGGAGTAAAGGGTACGTTTTCAATGCAGGTGGCAAAGGATCTGCTTGACGAATATTTTAAAAATAAAGATAACGATTCAAAGAAAAAATAGTTATGAGAATAAATTCGACCACAACACTTTGTGCAATTGGTTGAAATTACCTTTCGGTTTTAGCAAGAATAACTAAAATATTTACAAAAAGTTTGTGTGAAAATAATTGCGCGCGCTTGTTGCTCTTTACAATGTTTTGTGATAAAATGATTTAGAGGTAGTATTATGATGAACAATGTAATTGTTGTCGCGTCCGGAAAAGGCGGCACAGGCAAGTCTACTGTTTGCATTTGTCTTTCGGTTGCGCTTGTAAAACAAGGAAAAAAAGTGCTGCTTATTGACAGCGATAGCGGTATGCGCGGCTTGGATATTATGCTCGATATTGAGCAGGATATTCTTTTTGACGCGTCCGACGCCGTGTGCGGCAACTGCTCGTTCGGCGAGGCGGTCTACAAAAGCCGCCACAACGATAATCTCTACCTGATGGCGGCTCCGTTTGACGCGGAAAACGAGCTTAGTCCTTCGGTGTTCAAACAGCTTGTTAATTCTGTAAAGAACAACTTTGACTATGTTATTATCGATTCCCCCGCGGGAATCGGCTCGGGATTTGTCACAGCGGCAGCTCCGGCGGACCGCGCCCTGATCGTGGCAAACGCCGAACCCACCTCGGTAAGAGGCGGCGTAAAGGTTCGCAAAAAAATTGAAGCGGCGGGAATCAAGGATATCCGCCTTGTAATCAACCGCTTCGACAGAAAAATGTTCAAAAAGCTCGGTTTTTACGCAGACCTGGACGCGGTTATCGACGCTTCGCAAACTCAGCTGATAGCCGTTGTTCCGTTCAGTATCGATATTTCGGTAATAATGCAGCGCGGCGCGGCGGGAATAGAATTCAACTCATCGCTGTCTGCCTTTGACAGACTTGCGAAAAGAATAGACGGACAGCGCGTGCCGCTGCTCGTATAACCATCAGACGGCAGGATGTTTTATATTATTTAGTTTGGAGGAAGACGGATATGAATATAGCCCTTATAGCTCATGATGAAAAAAAGGAACTTATGGTGCAGTTCTGCATTGCATACTGCGGCGTGCTCAGCCGCAACAATCTGTGCGCAACAGGCACAACAGGAAAAATGGTATCGGAAGCAACAGGACTAACAGTGCAGAAGTTTTTATCAGGCTCTCAGGGCGGCAGCCAGCAAATTGCCGCGCGTATTGCCTGCAATGAAATTGACATGCTTCTGTTTTTCAGAGATCCGCTTAATCCAAAGCCCAACGAAGCAAACGATATGGATATGCTTCGTCTTTGCGACATGCACAACATTCCCGTTGCAACAAATATCGCCACCGCCGAGGTTCTTATCCACGGCCTTGAGCGCGGCGACCTTGACTGGAGAAATATTTTAAAGTAAGCGCCAAAAAACAAAAAATCAGGCTGCCGCAGGATTTGCGACAGCCTTTTAATTTTAAAACTGTGAGTAAATAAACGCGGTGTTGCCGATATATGCAAAGCAGAATGTAAATACAACGAAAAGACAGAACACCAGCTTCCAGCGCCATTTTGAGAGGTCAAGCGGACGGAACAGGTCGTCTTTTTTGTTGAATATTGCCGCGATAAGGTTTACTGCAAATAACAGAACCATAAAGATTACAGCGTAAACGGAAATATAATGAATACCGTTCGGGGATGTGAACATGCGGCTGAATATTACGCCTGTTGTGCTGAGATTTCCAGCGCGGAACGGAACGAAAAACGGTACCGTCACGGCAAACGTGATCAGAATTGAAACCGCGCCGCTCAATTTGGATAATGCGCCCTTGGACTGTATTTTGAGATGCTTGCGAATATCCGAAAATATCTTGTGAAGCGTTGAGGCAACAGCCCAGCATATGCCCCAAATTATGAATGTCCAGCTTGCGCCGTGCCAAATGCCGCTTAACAGCATGGTAACAAACAAATTGAAATAAGTTCTGAGCCTGCCCCTGCGGTTTCCGCCCAGCGGGATGTAAACATAATCGCGGAACCATGAGGAAAGGCTTATGTGCCACCTTCTCCAGAAATCCGAAGGATTCTTTGCGAGGAACGGCAAGTTGAAGTTTATGCCCAAATCGAAGCCGAGCATTTTTGCCACGCCGATAGCCATATCGGAGTATCCCGAAAAATCGCAGTAAAGCTCAAGCGTATAGGAAATAACGGCAAGAGTAATACTTACGCTGTCATACGCGGCGGGCGCGGAAAAAACAGCGTCAACCGCAACGGCGAGCCTGTCGGCAATTACCGCCTTTTTAAACAGTCCCACTGCAAATTTTTGAACGCCCCACGAAAGGTTTTTCCGGGTTATCGCGTGCGCTTTGGAAAGCTGAGGAAGAAAGTCCTTGGATTTAACAATGGGTCCCGATACAATTTGAGGGAAAAAACCTATGTATAACAGTATTTTCAGCGGAGAGGCTTGTGCTTCAACGCGTTTATGATAAACGTCCGCAAGATAGCTTATTGCCTGGAATAAGTAAAATGAAATGCCAATGGGCAGAATGATTTTCAGCGTAACGTGGCTCATGCCGAAGATACGGCTGAAATTTTCCGCGAAGAAGTCCAGATATTTAAAAATACCGAGCGTCAGTAAATCTACGGCAACTCCCGCAGCCAACAGAGCTTTTGCCTTGCCCGTGCCCGAGTATTTTGAGATACCTCTGCCCAGCGCCCACATCAAAAGCGAGATAGCGAACAGCATACCCAAAAACCGCCAGTCGCCCAGCGCGTAAAAAACATAGCTTGCAATTAACAGGATTATGTGCTGCGCGCGAATATTTTTGCAGAAACGCATTACAATCAGCAGTACCGCCATAAACAGCACAAATCCGAGCGTCATAAAATTCACTGAGCAAGCACCTCCTTTAATTTGCCGTACAGAGCGTCGGCAACCAAACGGTGACCGTCGGCGTTCAAATGTCCCGCGCCCATGGAAGTGTCCGAAAATCCATACGGAACGGTGTAGTTTTCGCGGTACGCTTTTTCAAATACCGAGCCTGTGTTAACAAAATCTATTCCGTTGTCGGCGCACAGCTTTTTAAATGCGTCGTCAGTCTTTTCCTTTTGGGCGGTCATGGTTCCGTCGGGATTAACTGATACGGTGGGATGGTACATGATTATCAGCGGCTTTTTCCATTCGGAACGTATCAGGGCGAGCGCTCGGTTCATTTTTTTCGAGTAATCCTTTATGTCAACGTCGCCTGTTTCGCTCTGCTCCTGTCCCTTTGCCTT
>Ga0326513_10001217_pt1 | contig 20936 bp, 27 predicted proteins | sample 2_2465_0518_D_FD_203654 | JGI IMG/M metagenome (GOLD analysis project Ga0326513, IMG submission 203654) | Bovine rumen microbial communities from UC Davis, California, United States - 2_2465_0518 | ecosystem: Host-associated > Mammals > Digestive system > Stomach > Rumen | place: USA... | reverse complement strand
CGTTTTTGCCTCTTTTTCGGCTTTTCAAAAGTGTCAAAAAGTGTCAAAAAGTGTCAAAATCAGGTACACAAAAGTGGCACACTCGGCAAAAGTGGCACAAAAGTGGCACACTTTTAGACAGAAAAATCCCCTCAACTCTTCGGAATGTTGAGGGGATGATTTTTGAAAAAAATTCAAAAAAATACATCTTTTTTAAGAAAATCGCTTGACATACTTATATAAGTATGCTATAATAAAACCACAGTGAGAGAGATCACGAGTCCAAAGAAAGGAGGAAACGGATGGCAAAGCGGAAGAAAAAGAAAACCGCAAAAGCTGTTACAGTCGACTGGAAGACGATAATAATAACAGCAATCGCGGACCTAATCGTCGGAACGATACTCATCATAATCGATAAGCAGTTCTGACACCCGAGGGGAGGCGGGAAAACCTCCTCCCCTCGACTTTCATTCTAACGCTTTAAAAGCCATTTGTCAAGTGCTATGAGAGATTTGCTTTTGGTCATCGGCGGCGCACTGATCGCCCTCGGCATTGACCACCTGCTCGTCTGGCTGGTCGCTTCGATCAGATCAAAGACAAAGAGTAACAAAGAAGGGAAGTGATCACATGTCGGAAGGAAAGCTGACACCTCAACAGAGATACGACGCAAAGTACAAAAAGCAGTTTATTCTTGCCTGCTTCACATCCACGGAACAGGATATCATCGATAAACTGAACAGCGTACCGAATAAGAACGGTTACATCAAGTCCCTCATCAGAGCGGACATACAAAGAGAAAAGGAGACTTCAAAATGAAAAAGTATTCATATTTCTGCGCCACCTGCGGTCGCCGCTTTGAGAGCGACCTGCCCTATAAAGACGAGAACGGCCTCGAGTCCGACGTGAGCTGCCCGCACTGCGGCGACTTCAACGTCTACCCCGACACGGAGGACGGACACAAGAGAGAACAGAAGGCCTTCAACGACTACGAAAACAAGGTCAAGGCCTGGGAAGAATGATCCCGAAAAACAAAATCGCCCCCGGATCCACTCGGTCCGGGGGCTGCTTTCTTATTAAGTTGTGCTCATCCGTCGGTCTCATCGTCATCTTCTTCGGATGCTTCCTTGATGATCTGCTCGATATCTTTTTCTTCCTCGTCCAGCGCCTCGTCCATACCCTTGACCTCCGGCAGACCCGCAAGGCTCGTCAGCAGGGACAGAATCCCCGCCAGGAGCGCTGCCGACCCCACGAGCGGCCAGTTTACCTCACCGAGCGCGGCGGATGTGCCGATGGTCGCTATGGCGGTCTGCGCTATGGTCTTGAGCGCGCGGATAAGCGCGGCTCTGAGCCAGTTTTTTATGTAGTCGTTCATTCTGTCATTCTCCCTTCTATCGGATAATACTTCGGTCCTCTCGCAAGCAGAGCGTCCACTTCCTCGTCCGTCATCTCTCTCGCGCCGTAGACCGTCAGATTGTACAGCCTCTTGAAGGCGATCACGGCGTCCGCCTTGTTCTCGGCATAGACGTGATACCTCGGTCTGTTTTTGTTCAGCGGTCTGTAATCCGCGGTTATCTCAAAACACTTCATTTCTTCGCCGCGTATTCGATGTTCAGGCAGATCCAGCCGGCTCCGGATTTCAGTTTGCCCCACGTCTGACAGCCGACCTTTTTGGTCTGTGTGACGGAGTATATGCCCTTGTCGGTTATTCTGCCCACTATGTCGTACTTCGTCGACGGACCCTTGCGGATATTCAGCTTCGCGCTGTTGACCTTGTACTTGACCTCTGTCGTTTTCGGCTTTTCGGTAAGCTGCGCGTTGACCTTGCTCGCTATCTCGGGGAATTTCTTCTCAAGATACGGTCCGGGACAGCCGGTCGCGGCGAAGTACTTGTGCATGGTCAGATTTCCGCTCTTGTCTCCCGTGAAGTTGAGCTTCTTGATTCCGTTGCGCTTGCAGATGTCCACGCAGAGCTTTATCAGGCTGTCATAAGCCTTATCCGACACTTTCCAGTCGGGATCTCCCGAGCAGTTTGCCACCTCGATGGTTATCGCCCTCTGGTCGTTGTCATAATTGCTCGACGTCCACGCTCTGTTTGCTTCGTCAACGTACAGCGCGATCCGTCCGTCCGTACCGATGCCGTAGTTTGAAGACACCTGTCTCGCCGAGTTGGCGAAGAGAGCGCCGCACTGCTCCACGGTCAGATTGCCCGCCATGTGATGGATGGTTATCTTCGTGATGGGGTAGACTCTTTTTCCGCTGTGGTTCGGACTGAGCTTTGTGTAGCTTATCAGTTTGCTGTTACTCATCGCCCTCACCGTCCTCTCTGCCGTTGCTGAACTCCTCTTCCTGTTCGGGAGTCAGCTCGATATCTTTCTTCTTTGCCATGTTTTACACCTCACTGTAAAAAGTCATTCCTCTCCAGACAGCTCTCATAGACCCGCTCGATGTTCGCTATCGCCATCACCGCTTTGTTATTTTTAAACTGCGGATTGCGGTCGCAGTATTTCCGATACGCGTCTATGTCCGAGTTGACCTGGTCGAAGCTCTCTTTGCTGTGCCGCACGCTGTGCAGTATCTCGTCCGAAAAGGACAGTATACGGATGCGTGCGTCCGTCGCGCGGTCGCGGTCTATATCTGCTCTCAGCGCGTCCACGTCTTTTTTTATCTCGCTGAGAGCGGATGTGATCCCCGCGTATTTACCGTTCTTCGCGTCGTGGCGGTTTATCAAAAACTGAATAAAGCTCAGTAACGCGCCCCCGCCCACGACGGCAGAAAATATTGTCCAAAAATTCATTGTTCCGTTACTCCTATCGTGATGATAAATCCCTGTCCCGCGGGGACTTTGTTGCTCGGTCCGACCTGTGAACCGCCGTAGGTGATGGCCGCGGACGTGATGTACGGCTGAGTCTGCGCCGAGACGAACGTCGCGGATATCGTGTGCGCCGCAGTCACATTGGAAAACGTATAGTTGGACACTGCCCCCACGCTCACGCCGTCCACCTTCACGTCTTCGATGTTGTACCCTGTGGCGGGCGTGATGGTGAAAGTCTGACTCCCGCCGTGAGTGACGGAAGCGGAAGCGGGACTGATAGACCCGTGGCTTCCCGCCGTGGCGGTGATGGTGTAGGTCTTCAGAGCGAACGTCGCCGCTATCGTGTGAGTTGCCGTTACGTTTGAAAATGTGTAGCTCGATACCGCTCCGACAGATGTGCCGTCTACTTTGACATCTGAAATCTGATAACCTGCGTTCGGTGTGATGGTGAAGGCTTTATTTGTCCCATGCTCTACGTTCGGATTTGACGGACTTATACTTCCTCCCGTTCCTGCGGTCGTGGTTATCTTGTAGGTTTTCTTGGCAAAAGTCGCCGAGATGGTATGCGCCGCTGAGACGTTGTTGAAAGTGTAGGACGTCACCGCTCCGACAGACGTGCCGTCTACCTTGACGTCTGAGACGTTATAGCCTGTGTTCGGAGTGATGGTGAATGTCTGGGAACTGCCGCTTTCAACAGACGGCGAGGACGGTGAGATGGAGCCACCTGTACCTGCGGACGTCGTGATTGTGTATGACGGCGGTGCATATGTTATGGTTACGGATACGTTGGTTATGTGAAAAGTATTGGAACTTGCGTTGTTTTTCACATGCGGAGTCAGCTCTATGCACGTGTGCCCGTTATAAGTGAATTTGTTTGACATCAGGTCAAAAAGATCCGGATACACGGTATCTGTCCATGTTGTGTCTGTGTTTCGATAGATAGCTTTGGAATAAGTTTTACACTGTGTTACGGTCTGGTCAGACTTGGTGGCATAAACGCTGTAATCCCCCCGAGTTGAATATCCCTCTTTGTGTGCCGTTACTGTAAGAACAATTTTTGTAATATTCGGACTTGCCGTTCCGAACACTTCGTCAAGCGCAATGGTTATTCGTCTATACGAAACAGACCCAGAGTTTAGTGGATACGTTACCCAGCCAGTATTGCTACTCGTCGATACATTGCTTTTTTGCCTTTCATATACTCCGGTACTGCCCCAGTTGAGTGAGACTGTCGCCATCTACTCACCCCCTGACACGGATGACCGCTCTCGGTTTGTACACCTCCGCACCGATGGAGATGGTCGCTTCGTAGGTATAAACGCCCTCTGCCTCGGCTGTGATGAGAGCGGTGACTTCTCTGTCGTTCACCGTGCAGTCGCCGCTGTCCACGATAGTGCCGTCCTCCGCTTTGAGCGTATAGGTCGCCTCCAGTATGACCACGGTGTCAAGGGGATTGCGGGGCGTGACCGTCAGTCCGACGTATTTTATCTCGCCGACTTTATAGCATAGTGTTTCGTACATTGTGTTCACACTTCCTCACTGTAAAAGAATATCGGTCGCCCAGTACCTTGAAGACCGTCTGCGGGATGAAGACGAACTCATACGGCTCGCGCTTGAACTTCAGATGGCACACACCGCCGCACATGTACAGCTCGGCCGTGTAGTACACCATCTGCCCGATCTCGTTCACAGCCCATATTTCGACCGCGTAGATCCCGTCCGACGTGTCGGGCGGGACGGAGCACTTCCATCTGAAAGTGCCCTCTATCCGCTCGAACTCGATGTCGAAGCTGTCCGCTCTGCCCCAGACCCTGACTATCTCCGGCTTCGTCCTCATGATACCGTCACCGTGATGGTGTAGGTAGTGCCCGCGTCGGTCGGGTTCGGATTGATGACCACGGACTCGATCACGGGCAGCGTCGTGCTGTAAGTGACCGTTCTGGTCTCTTCGGAGTACTTGCCCGCCGCGTCGGTCGCCCGGATCGTGAAGGTGTGGCTGCCCTCGGTCGCGTAAGATCCTGTCTTTGTGAAGGAGCCGTCCTGTCCGACTGTGACCGCGCCCTGATCCACGCCGTCCAGCTTGACCGTGACCGTGACGGGGTTGGACGTCTGGTCGGAAGTCGTGCCGCTGACCGTCCATGTCTGCACGTTCGTCTGATAGCCCTGCGTCGGGGCCGTGACGTTCAGTGCCGGCGCTACCGTGTCGACCGTAAAGGTGGACGTTGCGGTCACCGACGCGTTCCCGTCGTTATCGTAACACACGATGGACAGCGTGTGCTGACCGTCGGACAGCGGCAGGAACGTCGCGCTCACCGTCGCGGAGGCGACGTAGGTGCCTGTCGTGGTGATGGGCGTTATCACAAGGGACTCGGAGTCGAAGATGTCGCCCAGGTCGTCGTAGTCGTAGTCCGTTCCGTCCAGCGTGACGACGATGGGGTTCTTCCCGTCCTCTATGGCGGCAAGTCCCGAGGACCCGCTCGCCTGGTTCGCGTCGTCTGCCAGCGTGATGGCGAACGACGGCGTGGAGCTTGTCACGTATGCTCCCGAAGCTGGCGCGGATATCGACACGACGGGCTTGACCTTCTCGACGTTGTACAGCTTCAGGCTGTTGCCCAGCACGGGGTCGGTGTCGTCGGCTGTCGCCGTGTTGCCGTAGCTGTCCGTCACCGTCACGGAAACGGGGAAGTGGTGCCCCGTCTGCGGATAAGAGGACGCGGCGGGAGACGTCAGCGTAGCGGAGTACACTCCCGACCCCGCGCTCGTCTCTGTGAGTGAATACGTCTGTCCGTTGATCGTTACCTGTACAGTAGTTGCCATAATATCACCTCATCATTCAATGATCATCCAGTTCATGTCCCGATTGCTATCCAGTTGATTGTCTTGTCGTCTGTATTGGCCGAAGTAGCGGTCAGCTTTACGGAGGTTTTTCCTTTTGACAGGAAGCCCACCGCGATCGGAGCACCGTGAACGGTGCTCGTCAGCGAGTAGTTGTCCGCGTGACTGAAGCCGACGGGGAACGTGATCGTCGCCTCGTGAGTGTGTGCGCCCTGCGAGCCGGAGGGCTTTTCCGAGAGCGTCGCGATTCCCCACTGGATCTTGAGCGGACCGATCTGGATGCACGTCCCGCCATTGGCCGTAGTCACTTTCGGCACTATCGACACGTCATCGACCGTGATGTCACCGCCGCCGGTAATGTCAAGTCCGTCCGGAGTGAGCGTCGAGCCCTTGCTGTTGTTCGCGTCAATTGACATGACACCGTTGTATAACAGGGCTGTCATGCCGCTGTTTTCACGGCTTGCCGACACGCCTCCGTCGGTAAGCGACGCCGAATAGCTGCCGCTGCTTCTCTCCACCGACCCGTTGTCAGCCTGCGCGCCGATATTTGACCGCGCCTGTGCCTTTTCACTGCTCGACAGGCTCTGCGCCGCGTTGTACTTGACCGCGCCGCCTTCCAGTTTGTTCTTGCAGTCCTGCGACAGCTTGGCGTAACTGATCACGCCCTCATTGATGGCCTGTGCTGCGGCTACCATCGCCTTATAGTTCTGCAGGTCGTTGTTGACGCTGGCGAGCTGCGCCATTGACGCTGCGTCGATGTTCCCTCTGGCGTTGGCCTTGGCGGTGTCGCCGAGCCCCTGCGCGTTGGTGTTGTGCTGCACACAGGTCGACCGTATCGTCGAGACTGCCGCGGACGACAGCTTCGCGATGCCCAGAACGCCGTCGTCGATGCCTGTGCCGTCGTGCATCTCCGCGTCCAGCAGCGAGGCGTAGCTCTGCAAACTGGTGACGCGGTTCGACAGGTTCGCCGTGTCGGTGGTCAGACTGCTGATCGTGCCCTCATGCGGAGGTCTGCGGTCGGTCTCATACTCCACAGCCATGTTCTTGATATTGAACGACCAGAGCGGCACCTCGCAGATGGTCGTCTCATTCGTGATCGACAGCCCTGTGTAAGACGGGAGCGTCGGCGTAGCACCCGCGGCGGCGTTTTCTCCGCTCAGGACGGCAAACTCGGCGTACTCGGTGCCCTGGCTCTCGTCGTTGACGTAGCGTATGACCAGCAGGTCGACTCGGTTCCCCGAGCTTGTCCCCTGGTCAAGGTCGAACTCATACTCCTCGTCCTGGGCGAGCGTGATGTGCCTGCCGTAGGCTACGATGTCGCCGGCCCCGATGGTCACGTGCATGCCGCTGCGCGTCATGCTGAACGCGGTCGAGCCGAGCCTGTACGCGCTGTCGCCGAAGATCCCCTTGTTGAACTGCGCCGCGTCTGCGGAGCTGATGTGGCCTTCTCCGAGATGGCCTGTCACAAGGTTAATGCTCATTTTTCTGTCACCTCGTATTGAATAGTTGTGTCATGGCTTTCTATTTTGATGATTTTTTTGCTTACTCTCTGCACGTCCGACGTGGTCGTGACGTGGTCCTCAAAGCCTACGATGTCGTCCACGTCCACCTCCGCTGTGTCGCTGATCGACATGCTGAAGGTTGTCGGGATCCGCTGCGCCTCGATGTACTCGATACCCTGGCGGATAAGCTCGGCGTAGTGGTCTTCATATCTGCGGAACACGTTGTAGTCGGAAAAAACGGGTATATCTCTCGCCTGCGTCTGGTAGTAGAACGTTTTGCTCGCAAAAGACGGAGCGGCGTCCGCGTATATATAGGTGTCGCCGCCGACGAAGGCCGGCACTTTCTGCTCCTCGACTATGCGATAGTAGTCGACCTGCGGATCGTACTTCGGCGCTTTGTTCCTCGACTCCGTGAAGTAGAACGTGTTCTTCTTCCAGGTCGGCGCGGTGGCATAGTTCACCCAGTGCATGACACCGTGCTCGGCATGGACGCTCACACCGTCGACAAAGTACGGATTGACCGCAGCGGAGATGTACTTGTTGTTCAGCTCTTTTTTTAGTTTTTGCTTGTCTTCCGGGGTCTGAGACGTGTCATGCTTTATGATCCAGCGGATCTTTTCTTTTTCCGCCTCGGTCTTCAGCCGGAAGTGGTTCACGTAAGACGTCGCCCATGTGGACGGGCGTGCGTCCGTCAGGACGTAGACCGTGTAGCTCTGCCCGCTGACGGCTTTGTACTGGTTGTCTTCGTATATGTAGTAGTTGTCGTAGTTCTTGGCCCAGTCGTTCGGCTGCGTTCTTCCGAGCTGCTTCGGCGTCGAAGTACACTCTTTCTCATACTTGACGAGTTTGTTGTCGGCGTTGTGGTGGTAGTATTCTTCATAGGTGGTCGACCAGTTCGACGGCTTGTCCCGCACCGGTGTCGGCTGCGACACTGCCTCGACGGCTTTGTATTCGCCGTTCTGACGGTAAAAGTACTTATCAAATCCCGTCGCCCAGTCGTCCGGCTCCTCCGGAAGCTTCCTGAAGACGTCTTTGAACTCCTCGGTGAATTGGTTGTACTGCCACTCCCAGATCTCTTCCTGGATGACCTCTTCGTCCTCGATGACTTCATCCTGGACTTTCACGTATTCGCCGGAGTAGTAGTTGGTGTAGTACTTCCTCCAGGTCGTCGGCTGATCGGTCACGCGCACAAAGTTCTCGACAGTCGTGTCGTCGGCCTCGATGATCTCGCAGATCTCTTCGACCGGCGTGAGCGTCGTGTCGCGCCGGCGCTGTGACAGGTCGTGAACGTAGTCGGTGTCCTTTATCGGTTTGAACACGCCCGGCTTCAGATAGTCTTTGAACACAGCGCCCCGCCTTGTGCAGAACAGGTCATACCGCCTTCTGGCGCCGCCTTCACCGCTTCCGAGACAAATCAGATGGTTGATCGCCCGCTGATCTTCACTGACGTTGAAGTTGACGAGCGAACTGTCGAACTCCTCGTCTATGGCGTAGTTGTGTACCGGCTCGGCCCACAGCTCGACGTGGTCGCCTGTCCACGCCATCTTCAGCTTATAGTCGTTCTCGGTCAGGACGCGCCGCAGTCCGGTATAGATGCCCTCATGCTTCGGCCATGGAGTGGGCGGGATGACTCCATCGTTCGGGAAGTCTGTGTCCGCCTCGTTCTCTCTCGCTTGAAAGAGGCTCGTCAGCTTTTCACGCGTAAGGATGGCCGCTATCATCGCGTTCGGTCTTGTCCCTCCGACGCTGATCTCCGCGTCTTTCCTCTTCGGCATGGGTTTATAGCTGTCGAGTATGCCGTGCCATGTGCGCCCTCCGAAGGTGATCGTGTTGTTTTCCGTGTCCACCTTCCGGCTCTCTATCTTCCCGCCGTACTCGGTGCCCTCGGCATAGACGTAGCCTCTCATCTCGACTATCGTCGTCTCTGAGTCCACTACGAGTTCGAAGTTGTTCTCGTCTTCGCCGTAGGCTATGTCCATCGAGCGGAAGTCGACCACGCCGACGTCGATAAAGTTCTTATCACAGTAGATCAGATCCATATCGGCTCACTTCTTTCAATGTAGATGGTCAGCTGCGCGTCCGACTCGCTCAGGGGTATGACGGCGCAGCGTCCCTCCGGTATCTTCTCAAAGATGTACGACTCTCGGTTCCGTTTCGAGAAGACGTTCGTCTCGTGTCCGTATCCGTCGTACAGCGTGATGGTCTTGTTCCTCGAGTCGATGACTACCTTCTCATTATGCGCGAGGTCGCAGTACACTTCGTATCTGTGTCCGGCGATCATGATGGCGGGAGACTCCGCCGTGCCGAACAGCGTCAGCCGGAAGTCACACGACATCGCGCTCTCGTTGTTGAACGTGATCGCCTTGACCGGATAGCCGAGATCATACGGATGATCCAGCGGGTAGTCCGTGTCGTTTGAGTCGGACGTGCCGTATATGATCATCTTCGTCTGTTCTTTGACCCAGGAGGGGTTCACGGTCAGGAAGGTGATGTCCTTCTCTATCGCCTCATAGCCTTCGTCAAAATCGCCGAACGCCAGGTCGACAGCGTACACTTCCTTGTACCAGTCGTTCCAGTACAGTCTGCCCGGCTTGAGCAGATAGACGTCGCGCTCCATCACTCTGTACAGTTCGTCCATCCGCCTGTTGAACTGTTCCTTGTTGTCGAACATGATCGACAGCTTCAGCTTCAGCTCTTGAAGCGAGCGGTAAAAGTTCTTCACCTTCGCGAAATTGTTGTTTCTTGTGATAGTGTTGTAGTCCCAGGTGCCAGGGGAGAGCGTCTCGGGCTCCTGAGCGTATATGCCGTCGCCCATGAGGTCTATCTTCGTGCCCTCAGAACTTTCGTAGTATAGCGTCATGTGTTCACCGCCCTCCTGACTACTCTTCCCAGCTCTCTGTTGTCTATCTGGATGCCGATGTTCAGCTTTGCCGACGCTTTCGCGATCTTATCCGCCAGCAGGTCATAGTCAATGCCCTTTGACTGGGCGAGCGCGTCGCTGACAGAGTCGCTCACGTAGTCCTTCAGCACGCTGATCGGCGTGACCGCTTCCGGTCCCGCTTCGCCTACGCCCTTGAGTCCGCTCATCGTCGGTATGATGGTCGGCGCCTCAAAGATACCGCCCTTGGCGTACCATGACACGCTCAGGTGCGGGATGGAGCCTTTGAGAAGGTCGCCGATTTTCCATCCCGGCGGCGATATGCTGAAGTGGGGCAGACTGATATGCGGCAGCGATACGTGGAAGTTGAAAAAGCCTTTGATCTTGTCGATGATCTGACGCACTTTTTCCTTGGCGTTTTCTATCGGCTGCGTGATGGCGGTCTTGATGGCGTTGAAGGTGTTGGAGACCTTCAACTTTATGTTGTCGACCGCGTTCGACACGGTGGTCTTGATGTTGTTCCAGGTGTTCGACAGCCAGGTCTTGACTGCCTCGATCGGCTTCATGATGGCCTCTTTGACCGCCGTCCAGGCGTTCGAAGCGGCGAGCTTGATGTTCTCCCACGCTTGTGAAAGAGACGTCTTGATCTTCGTCAGCTTCTCGCCGACCTTCTGCTTGGCTTCCTCGAGTTTCTGCGCTATTATCTGCTTCACGGTGTCCCAGAGCTTGCGCAGGGTGTTCAGCGCGGCCTGGAACGAGCGGCTGATGTAGCTGGGAAGCTGCGAGAAGAACTGGCCGAGCGTCTGCCATACCGCGCCTATGATGGCGAGGTTCAGCTGTATGACGGCCAGTATCAGCTGCGGAGCGCACTGCGCGAGCGCAAGGCCGACCTGTTCCGCTATCGTCGGGATCAGCGGCATGAGCTGCTCTATGACCAGCGGGATGGCGTCTATGATACCCATGAGCATCTGTACCGCCGCGTCGATGATCAGAGGCAGCGCCTCGACCAGACAGGTGCAGATGGTCGTGATGATGCCCGGCAGGGCGATGATGATCTCCTGCACGATCTGGGGCATAGCCTGACACAGACCTACTATGAGCTGGGTGACCAGCTCTATGCCGACCTGTATGAACTGGGGCAGAGCGCCGAGCAGCGCCGGCACGAGCGCCAGTACCAGCTCTATCGCGCTCGATATGAGCGTCGGCCCGATAGTGGTCAGCAGCGGAGGGATGGCTTGCAGCAGCTGCGTGACGATGCTCGTCACCGACGTTATCAGCGCCGGCAGCAGAGTCGGCAGAGCAGCCGTCAGCCCCTCGAGCAGTCCGCCCACGAGCGTGGGCAGGCTTTGTACAACAGCCGTTGTGATCTGATTCAGTATGCCGATGATCTCCGGCAGCATGCCGGTGATGTTTGTGACGATGTCCTGTATGCCGGTCTTGACTTTCTCGCCGCCGCCGTCGACTCCCGCGATCATGTCGGCGAGGCCGTCTGTGACCGTCGTCAGACCCGGCAGCAGCTGACCGACGAGATTGTTCTTCAGACCGACCGTCGTGCGCTTCAGCGTGTCGAGCGAGTCGTTGTATGCTGCAGACGCCTCGACCGCGTCGTTTGACATGACGAAGCCGTATTCCTCGGCGGTCTTCATCAGCTCCTCGGTGCTTTCCGCCGTCTCATTGAACAGCGGCGTCAGGTTCTGACCGCTCTTGCCGAACAGTTTGTTGGCGAGCGCCGCTCTGTCCGTCGAGTCCGCCATGCCCTGGAAGCCTTTGATCGTTGCCGCGAATATCTCTTCACGGCTCATGCTCTTCAGGTCGTCCATCGAGATGCCGAGCTGCTCAAAGCGCTTTGCCGCGTCGGACGAGCCGTTCTTCGCCTGGCCGATCTGGTTCGTCAGAGTCTTCATGCCGGTGGTCATGCTGTTGATGTCCGCGCCGCTCTGACCCAGGACGTAGTCCCACTTCTGATATCCTTCAGCCGACAGACCGAGTTTTTGACTCATTTTGTCGATGTTATCGCCGTAGTCAGCGGTCTCGCCCGACAGTTCGACGAGCTTCTTACCGCCCGCCACGAGCGCGGTGCCTATGGCTACCGTCGCGGCTGCCAGAGCCTTGCCGACTCCCTTGGCGATCCGCCCCACGGCTTCCAGTTTACTGCCCGCGCCTTCGGCTTCGCTGCCCGCCTTGTCGACCGACTTGCCCATATCCTTGGCTTCGTCGCCGGTCTCGTCAAAGCCTTTTTCGAGCTTTTCAAGCGCGTTGTCTGTCTCTTTCGTCTCGGACTTGAGGTTCTCTTCCTCGGCCTTGACGTATGTCAGCTCTCTCTTGAGCTTCTGGGCTTCCTCGCTGTTCTCGCCGTATATCTTTTCGGCGACCTTGATCTCGTCGTTCAGGGCGTCCTGCTTCTGCTTGTTCGCCTCGAGAGACCGGGCGAGGATGTCCATCTTGTTTTTAAGATACTCGGCCTGATTGCCGTTGTTCTTCAAAGCCGCTTCATTCAGCTTCGACTCGGCTCTCAGGTCCTGCATGGAGGCTTTAGCCTTTTTCAGCGATGCGGAGAATTGCTCCGTTTCGGCGGTAAATCGTACCTTTGCTTCGTCTTTACTTCTTGCCGTGACGTTCAGCCTCCTTTCTCATCGCGTAGGCAAGCCAGGCGTCATACGCCGTCTTGTTGTCCGCGATCTTTTCTATAAAGGGCAGGGAACTGCCCCAGAACGTGTCTTCCGGTATCTTCAGAATGAGCACGTAAAAGGTGAAATAGTCCTCGATCTCGTTCAGCTCGAACTTGGGCGGACGGATGCGGGCTCCTCGCTCTTTTACTGCTTTTCTGAAGACCTCTGAAAATTTGACTCGCTTTTACCTTTTCCAAACAGAGCGGTAAAAGCCTCCGCTATTTTTTCGCGGTCGTCGGTGAGCGCGTAAAGGAACTCGCTTTCCTTCATCCACTCGCCCTCATGCTGGACAGCGCAGCGATATCCTACGTACAGGATCCTCGCCATGTCCAGCTCTCCCGCGTCGCCGTTCTTCTGGATATTCTTGTAGATGGTGTTGTATACCTTCCACAGCTCGTGATCTGTCTGGGCAAGGTCTGCCAGAGCGCCGAGGTTCAGCGTGCCGGGCAGGTTCGTTCCGTCTTCCATCGGAATGTTGTAAAATCTCATCTTATACACTTAAAAGAGGGAGTCGCGAAGGCTCCCTCTTCATTCCCTTTCTGAGAGACCTCAACCGTCTCCCTGAGTGATGACCTCGATGTCGTTTTCGCTTTCGCCGACGGTGATCTTTAGGATACCGCCGTCCGTAGGTACCAGCGCGACATAGGTGACTGTGCTCGACTCGTCTATCCTGCTTGCCGATACAGTGCCGATAGTGAACGTGTCTCCGCCGTCTTCACCGGTGACAGTGAACATTATGATGCTGCCGGCCTGATAGGCTGCTTCGATCTCGGCGTAGGTCTTGTCTACGCTGTCTATGCTGACCGGATCTCCGGTAGTAAGGGCAACAGTCACGGTGAATACCGTGCTGCCGGTGCTGCCGCTTCCGGACGTGGACGGCGCGACGGATGTCGCCCTCACAAGGTCGGGAGTGAAGCCCGTCAGCCACGCGTTGGCGGTGGTCTCGTCGATATCGGTGACCAGCGCCTCGTACATGCAGTAGCCGTTCTCGTCCGGCAGAAGGCTGATGGTCAGCTCCAGTTCGGCGACTTCCTCGGCTCCGTTCGTGATCGGTCTGTGCGGACCGCTCTCGATGATGCAGCGCGGATAAGCCTTCAGCTTGATCTCGTCGTCCTCGTCGAAGACCTGCATCGTCAGAGCAAACTCGGGATGAGTGCTGCCCTGTCCGTAGGCGTAGACGCCCGTCTTCAGCTCGGTGTGCATCATGTCGTAGATCTTGTTGTAGATCGTTCTGGGGACGTGGAGATTCTCGGTCAGAGTGCCGGAGCCTGTGCCTTTGGTCTTCCTCTTGGCTATGACGCCGCGGCAGTTCTTCGTGATGGTCTTCACTTCCAGTTCTTCCTCGGCAGAGCCGACGCAGCTTATCTCTTCGAAGGTCGCGTCATTCACGCCGAGAAGTTTGAGGTACTGCTTTCTGACCTCAAACTCGGAAAATACACCTTTTGTCATTGTGTGTGTCTCCTTTGCCTTTTAAAATTCAAGTTTTCCCAGTACCGTGTCGAGGATCTCGGGAGCTGCCGCTTCCGCGCCCCTGCCCATGAAGTCCTGAAGACCGGCGTGGCGTTTTGTGTTTGAGCCGTCGTCCGGGAAGTACAGATATCCGTACCTCGGGACGGTCTTGACCGTCACGGCCAGCATCTCGTTCTCATGCTTGAACGGGTTGGCGAGCGAAGCGGCTTTTTTCTTGCCTCTCCACGTCCTTCCCGATGCGGGCAGAAGCGGCTTGATCTTGTCCTTGATAGCTTCCGGCGCCTCGTTCTCGAGAACGCCCTGTAGCGCCCTCAGGAACTGCGCGTCGTCCAGTCTGGACTCTATCTCCTCGAGACCTCCCGCGTCGAATGTAGCCGACCACGCCATGCTATCACTCCCTCTTTTCCGGGTGGAACAGGGTGATGGTCGCTATCTCGACGACCAGGTTGCTGTTGCCTTTGAACGTGTAGTTGTAGTCGATGTTGTCCGACGTGACCCGCAGCAGCTTCTCGCCTACGACGGACCTCTCCAAGCGTTCGATCAGATCTTCTATCAGTCCTTCCGGCACGTAGTTCTCATGCACTACGTTGACCTGATAGAACGTCTGAAAGTCAACCCTGTTGTCTGATTTGGTCGTTTTATAGCGTGAAAAGACTATGTAGTTCCATCTGTCGAGATGCGTCTCGGTGCATGCGCCATAATAGACGCCTTCAAGTCCATACTCGCTCAGGAAATAGGTGTCTGATATTCTCGTTTTGATTTGATTCAAAATGGACACAAGACCTCACGCTCCTCTTCCAGATAGAAATACATTTCGCCTTTTTCCCTGTCTATGTCGAGCTTGACGATCGAAAAAAGCTTGTTCCCGATGACGACGCTGTGCGTCTTCTTCATCGTGCAGGGGACCGCCCTCGTTCGCACCTTCATGCTCAGTGTGCGCCCCTGCCTCTCCGCAAAGTCAAGATCGTCGTCTCTCGCGGACATTGTCTGATACGCCAGTTTGACCACCTTCGTCAGGTCGGTGGCTGTCTCGGCGTTCTTCTTGGCGCCAAAGTCAGACGGCACCGTGTTCACCTCGACGACAAACAGATAGCCGTCGTTGAACGGGGTGAAGCGTCGCTTAATCATCTTCGCCTTCGACCTCCGCGCCCTCCGACGGCATATCTGCTTGTACTTCGTAGTAGTGCCTCAGATGCAGTATGTCGGAGATGTAAGCCTTCTCGAACTCGTCGCCGCTGTCGTTCCAGAGATACAGGCAGTACGCCAGGAAGAGCCGTCTGGCCCTCCCCGGCGCAGAAAAGTCGATAGCGTCGGATCCGAGCAGATGACACAGCGACTCAGCCGCGTCGGCGATAAGATCTTCTACCTTGCGGTCAGTCTCTGCGTCGTCCCACGTGATGTTCAGATGCCTTTTCACGAGCGGGAACAGTCCGGCTATAGTCGCCATTGTCATTCACCTGCTTTCTCTTAGCCTTCGCCGCTTGTCTCGGCAGCAGCCTCGGCGGGGTTCATGTCCTTGACGTAGATGTAGGCGGGCTCAAGCTCGCTGATGTCAAGGAGGACGGCGCAGGTGTTGTCGTAAGCTCTGCCGGCGCCGTAGAGTTTCGCCTTGAAGACTCTCTTGTCCGCGAGGAACTGAGCGTCGTCGCTGAACTCGATCGTGCCTTCCTTGCCGATGCCTACGCCCAGGAAGTATTCGCCGGGCAGGCAGAGGATCGCCGTGCCGGTAGTCACAGCCGAGGAGCGGATGACCTTGGTCGGGAAGGGGAAGACGTTCTGAGCGTACTGGCCGTTCGCGGTCAGTACGGTGGCGGCGGGCATGACCTTGGTGAGGTAGTCCGCCTGATTGCAGATCAGGGTGACCTCGTCGAAGGACCTGGCGTTGCCGTTCTCAGTCACGGCGAGAGTCGCGAGGACTGCGCCGTAGTCTTCAGGCATGAAGGACTTCAGTTCGACGGCGGTCTTCTGCGGATAACCGGTGGTGGTGCTGACGGTGACGCCGTCGTGGATGTCTCTGTCGAGGCCGATGGGCTGACCGCCGATGCCGATACCGCTGACGATGCCGGCTTCAAGACCTGCAGCGAGAGCTTCCTTCAGGAAGGTGCGGACGTAGTTGTCCAGCCACACCGGACCGAGTTCAAGATAAGCCTTCTCGATCACAGCGTAAGCGGAGAGCTTGCCCTGAGTGAGGTCGACGGTCTTGAAGGCAGAGACGATGGCCTTGCTGATCTCTCCGTCAGCGTCGCCCCAGACAGCGGCGTCCGCTGTGTGGTCGTTCATGATCCATCTGGTCAGATAGTTCACGTTGACGAAGTTGACGGCGGCGAGGAGCGGATGGTCTTCTACAAGACCTTCATAGACGTCCTCGATGATGGTCTCGGGCATGACGTTGGCAATGCCGGTGTATGCCTGGCGGGGGTGCTTGCCCATCTCGATGAGGTGCTCGTAGTACTTCTTCTCTGCGGAAGTGAGTACGCGGAAGCCTCTCTGAAGAAGGGCGTTGTTGTCTCCGTTCGCCTCGATGAAATCTGCGCGGACGGACTCTGCGATGGCGGCGCCGAAAGCGTCAAATGCTTCCTTTACGGCGGTGCCGTCTTCGCTGGTGAAGGCTGCCTGGAGTTTTTCGGCAGCGGTCTGGATCGCGTTCGTTGATTTGAACATGCTTTTGTACCTCTCTTTATTTATTTTTGAGATTGCCGAAAAAGCTCATAGCCTTTCGGTATGGGTTGACATGGTTTTCGGTGGGATCGGTCTCCGGTTCGTCTGTGTCTTCCTCAGTCGCTTCCACGCCCTTTTCCTCCGGCGTTTCGTCGACCGGTCTGAGCGCCTCGACTGCCGCGAAAAGCCTGTCGAGCTTCTCGTCGATACCGCTGCGCTCTTCCGTCAGGACGGCGTTGATCGTCTTCAGCGCGGACTGGGTGACATACCCCTCTTCCTCGCTGTCGGCGATGTCGGTCGCGAAGCCCCACTCGACAGCCTTCGCCGCGGAGATCCACGTCTCGGAGTCCATCAGCTTCTTGATCTGCTTCTCTTCCAGGACGCTGACCTGCTTGTAGGCTTCTATGCTGCTCTGATTGATCACGTCAAGATCGTCTGCCGCTTTCCGCAGCTCCTTGGCGTTGGAATATCCCGGAGCGCTCATGCAGTTGTGGATCATCAGAAGACCGAGAGCGCCCATCGTGCGCTTCTCGCCGGCGCAGAAGATCACGCTGGCGGCGCTGCAGGCGAAGCCGTCGCAGAAGGTGTGAACGGTCGCTTTATGCCTCCGGAGCGCCGAGTAGATCGCGAGCGCTTCGCCGACCTCTCCGCCGTAGCTGTTGATATAGACGTTAATGGCGTCAACGTCCGCCCGGTCTATCTCTTCCTTCAGAGTGTAGGAAGACATGTCCGACTCAAAGTACGGCACGGAAGTGATATCGCCGTAGATGTTTATCTCCGCGGTCCTGCTCTGCTCGTCCGTGAGCATCTGATAGTACCTTTTACTCATCGCTTTCATCACCTCCTTGCGGTTGGATTCCATTATCATCGAGAGGAGTGAAGTTCAGAGTCATGTAGTGCTTCTGGCTCCATTCCTCGTTAATGGGCTCATAGTCAAGATCTTCGCGCACTTCGTCGGGCGAGAAGGCGCCGGAGCTGATCAGGTTCGACACCGCCGCGGCCACGCTGAAGAGGTCGCGGTGGATGATGGCCGAGGTGTCGACCTTGTAGTAGTTCCCGAGCAGATAGTTGTTCAGTCCCGCCCGTTTGTTCAGCACCTCGGTGATGACGTCCGCGTATGGATCCACGCCGAAGGTCAGGAAGGCCGAGACGACTTCCGCCATGGAAGTGATGTTCCCGGTGATCATGCTCTCGGGAATATGAAAGGCCGTCGCCACGGTCTTGAACAGTTCTGTCTTAAGTTTGACGAAGTCGTCGGCGTTCTTGCTGTTGCTCGCCTTGTCCGGCTCGAGGATATATCCCTCAAACTCGGGGTAGACCGCGTTGTCGCTCTCGAGATAAGAGGTCAGCTGCTTTTTGATGCGTTTTTCAAATATCTCGTTAAACTCATCGTCGCCCGCCCTCGCTGCGGAGATGTGCAGTTTATACTTCTGGCCGTTTGACTTGCTCAGAGCCTTTGCCGAAGACGCCAGCAGAGAGCCGAGGTTCTCGTTCATGCCGTCTATCAGCTTTTTTACGGACGCGTCTTCCAGCCGGAAGAGATAGGCGTCGTCCGTGCTGAATGACCTCTGGAGCGCCAGACCGTCGAGCTGCACGTTGGTGTAGATGTTCCCGAGGATCGGCCGCTCGGTAGTCGTGAATGACTCGGCGACGTAGAGCTTGTCATTGATGTCCACAACGAGCGCTTTGCCGTCGTTGATCATCTTGGAGATGACTTTATGCCAGAAAAAAGAGGCGTTTTCGTTGATGTTTGGGCTTATATTCAGCCGAAAATAGTCCTCTTTTTTCACTTTTTTGCCGTTTTCAAAGGTCTTTATCTCGCTTCTGGCGACCGCGTTCCCGATGAAGTTCACGCAGTTGTATACCGCCAGCTCTTTGTAGTACACCTCGGGCGGGATGTCGATGATGATCGGGCTCTGCCCTCCGCCGAAGGGGCGGGAAAAGAGCCGACCGAAGAAGTCTTTAAACCAGCTCACATGAATGCCTCCTAAAATGTGATGACAGGAATGTCAGGCAGCTTCACCGCCTGGGTGATCATGCTCTCCTGCGTCATTGACGCCACGAGCGCCATGAAGGGGTCCGTCTTCCTGCTCTTGGCTTCTATCTTTGCATAAGTAAAGGAGCCTTTGTCGGCTCCCTGATCTCTTCCGTATCTGATAGTCTTGGTGTTGTTCGTCGCCCATCTCAGGCACGGGTTGTCGCCCCAGTGAAAATAGGCGTTGCGGAAGCATGAGTCAATGATCGGGACGACCGCGATGATGTCGACCGTCTTGACCAGCTTCAGGTTCCCGTTCTCTTTGCAGAAGCCGACCTGCCGGAGCGCGTCGGACAGCAGAGCGTATCGGTAGTTATCGATGCAGACGCACTCGATCTTGTACCGCTTGCCCATCTCCTGAACGTAACCGGCGATCAGCTTCGGACTGATCTCGATATCGTCCACGTAGTCCAGAACGTCCGTCTTTATCCACGCCTGCCACGGCGCCTTGATGCGCCGGAGATCGGCGGAAGCGGAACAGAGCCACGCCTTGTTGATGTCATAACGCTTGTCTCCGTCTTTGAAGTGGACGTTGCACGCCGCAAAGTCCGTGCTCTTTGAATAGTCGATGCCGACCGTGCAGCTCTTGCCCTTCAGGTCCGGCAGCGGTTTGTTCGTGGCGGCTATCTGCTCCCACGGAGCGACCGCCGTCTCCTTCGCCTGCGGCGGAAGGTTCATCCGCTTTGACATGAACGCCGGCAGCCTGTCGGGGTTCTTCTTCCACTCCGCGTACTCTTTTTCTATCTCCGCCCTCAGAGAGGGAAGATAGGGCAGGGAGGGGTTCGCCATCGTCCAGTTCTCCGGATCCTCGACCTGTTCGGGCGAGTCCAGACGGCAGATGAACGGCAGCAGACCGTTGTCATCGGTCTGACCGCTCTGCAGCACGTCCATGCCGTCCCTCATCAGATCATCCAGCGGGCCCTCTCTCACGTCTCCGTTGGTTGTGTAGTATGATCTTCGCGGATGGGGTTTCTTTCCGAGTCCTGTCGTAAAGACGTTGATGTTATCGTAGTTCGGATATTGATGTATCTCGTTGAAAAAGACGATCCCGCTCCTGAGACCGTCTTTTCCCTTCGGACTGTTCGTCCGTCCCTTGACGGTCGAGCGGGTCTTCACCGAGACTATCTTTTCCTTTGTCCAGTACCAGTGCTTGCGCAGCTTCTTGATGTACTGCGGATTCTCGAGGAACGAGACGAGATCCTGCACCGGTCTGACTGCCTGTTCCTCGTTGTTGGCGCAGATGTCGCAGTCATACTCCCGTATCGGATTGAACGGGGAGGTCAGACAGAAGGCTTCCGCCGCTATCGTCCCGTCCTTGCCGGCGCCTCTGCCGATCATGCAGAACAGGTCCGGCCATCTCGGCAGACCGTCGGCGCGGTAGGTGCAGTCATGCAGCGCGATCACGAAGCGCTGCCACTCAAAGAGTCTGAACGGCAGGTAGGTGTCGCACAGCTTCATATATCCGTCCAGCCGCTCGATGTCGACTGTGATATCTTCTTTTGCGAAGACGTCCAGTATGTGCCGGACGAGCAGCTTCTGCTCCTCGGCGACTCTGTACGTCTCGTTCTCGACGATGTCTATCCATCCCGCCAGTTCGGGGATGCTTCGAGGATCTACAATAGGTCATCGTCCTCTCCGACTGAGTCAGTAGTCAGACCGAGGTCCTTGAGGATCGAGAGCATCGCCCTGGTATACTGCGGGAGCAGCTTCACGTTCGGGTTGTCCTTCTCATAGGGCTTGCCCGCCGCGGATATGGCGTCGTAGGACAGACCCTTCTTCCGAATGTCCGCTTTCATCTTTTTGACCAGGTTGAAGTAGGTCACGTAGTCGTCGATCAGAGCGGTGAAGTGGGCGACGTCCGCGCCCTTGAGTCGGAGCTGTTCGATAAGTGATTCTCTTATCGCCCTGGCCGATTGCGCAGCCATCGCCGTCCCTCCTTCCGGCAATAAAAAAGAGCGCCCTTCGACGCTCTGATGTGTGATTTTTTCCCTGCGGTTTCCGCATTGTAATGATACCACAGGCCCGATATGACATTCAATGACATCGACGAAAAAAGCCGATTTTTCCTCATGCGCGCCTGCGCGATTTTTTTGTCGTG
>Ga0326513_10001216_pt1 | contig 20944 bp, 14 predicted proteins | sample 2_2465_0518_D_FD_203654 | JGI IMG/M metagenome (GOLD analysis project Ga0326513, IMG submission 203654) | Bovine rumen microbial communities from UC Davis, California, United States - 2_2465_0518 | ecosystem: Host-associated > Mammals > Digestive system > Stomach > Rumen | place: USA... | reverse complement strand
GGTGGCGAGATTTGGTCGATGAAGGCTGACGGTAGTGAGCGCCGACAGTTGTCGAAGACGGACGGAAAGGTGGAAGGCTTCCTCTTCTCGCCTGACAAGAAAAGAGTTATCCTGCTGGAATCCATACCATTTCACGAGATTATTCAAGAAAATCCCAAAGACCTGCCAAAGGCCACAGGACGTCTGGTGACCGATTTGATGTATCGCCATTGGGATCACTACGTAGAGTCTATTCAGCATCCCTTCGTGGCTGATGTGACGGCAGAGGGTATCGGTAAAGGAAAGGATATGCTGGAAGGCATGCCCTACGAATGCCCCATGGAGCCATTCGGCGGCATTGAGCAGTTGGCATGGAGCGCAGACTCAAAGAAAATCGCCTATACCTGCCGCATGAAGAAAGGATTAGAGTACAGTATCTCCACCGACTCTGACATCTGGCTTTTCGACCTCGACATGGAAGACGGTATTCTGGAGAAGAACCAGAACCTCTGCAAGTGGGAGGCAAACGGACTTGAACTGCCCAACGAGCCTTACGCTAAAGACAAGCGGTTCCGTCTTGACCCCACCAAGACTCTCAAGGACCAGCCCATCAACAATATGAAGAATACTGCGGACTTCAAGGACGCAGGTGATTTGCAGGTGGGATACGACCAGAATCCGAAGTTCTCGCCCGACGGTCGCTATGTAGCTTGGCTGTCCATGGAACGCGACGGCTATGAGGCCGATCGTCAGCGGTTGTGCATCTTCGAACTGGCAACAGCCAAGAAATGGTATGTCACGGAATCGTTCGACTCCAACGTAGATGATTTCTGCTGGGCTCCTGACTCCAAGACTATATATTATATAGGTGTATGGCACGGCACGGAGAACCTCTACCGCACCAACCTCAAAGGCGAGGTCGTTCAGCTGACCAACGACTGGGCAGACTTCGGTTCGCTCCAGATGCTGGACAACAAACGCCTGTTGGCTGAACGCCATAGCTACACTGCTGCTGCCGACCTGTATGTGATTACTCCTGGCAAGGACATACAGAAGACAAAGGTGGAACAGCTGACCGAGGAGAACAAGCATATCTTCGACCAACTGGATAAGCCAAAGGTGCAGCAACGCTGGGTAAAGACTACCGACGGAAAGGAGATGCTGACTTGGATTATTCTTCCCCCAAATTTCGACGAGACGAAGAAGTACCCCACCCTGCTGTTCTGCGAAGGTGGACCGCAGAGTCCTGTCTCGCAGTTCTGGAGCTACCGCTGGAACTTCTTTATCATGGCCTCACAGGGCTATATCATTGTGGCGCCAAACCGTCGCGGACTGCCCGGCTTCGGCCAGGAATGGCTGGAGGAAATCTCGGGCGACTGGACGGGACAATGCATGAAGGACTATCTCTCTGCCATTGACGATGCCGCAAACAACCTGCCCTACGTGGACAAAGACCGTATGGGAGCCGTAGGCGCATCGTTCGGCGGTTTCTCGGTCTACTATCTGGCTGGTCATCACGACAAGCGCTTCAAATGCTTCATTGCCCACGACGGTGCCTTCAACCTCGAAGCCATGTACACCGAGACAGAGGAGAACTGGTTCTCTAACTGGGAATATGATGACGCCTTCTGGAACAAGGACCAGACGGAGCGGGCCCGTAAGACCTATGAGAACTCGCCTCACCGTTTCGTTGACAAGTGGGACACGCCCATCCTCTGCATCCACGGAGAAATGGACTATCGCATCAATGCCACTCAGGGCATGAGTGCCTTCAATGCAGCCCGCATGCGGGGCATCGAGGCCCAACTGCTCATCTTCCCCGATGAGAACCACTGGGTATTGAAGCCTCAGAACGGCATTCTGTGGCAACGCACCTACTTCAACTGGCTGGATCGCTGGCTGAAAGATAGCGCCAAGAATTGAGCATGCCAAACAAGAATAATTGATAATTGAAATAGATAATTATGACTCAAGCAATTCAAAAGACTTTGCGCGACTCCGCCGCCATGCGGTGGACTGCTCTGTTGCTGCTGGCATTAGCCATGTTCTGCAGCTACATCTTCATGGACATCCTCTCACCTATCAAGGACTTGATGCAGGAAACACGAGGCTGGGACTCTACGGCCTTCGGCACGATGCAAGGTTCTGAGGTGTTCCTCAACGTATTCGTATTCTTCCTTATCTTTGCCGGTATCATCCTTGACAAGATGGGTGTGCGCTTCACCGCCGTGCTCTCTGGTGCCGTGATGCTGGTGGGTGGCCTTATCAAATGGTATGCCGTGAGCGAATCGTTCTTCGGCAGTGGCTTGGAGACTTGGTTCACCAATAACCTGAACTACATTCCCGTATTCGACGAGCTGGGAGTTAGCCCCTTCTACGAGGGTATGCCTGCCTCGGCCAAGCTGGCCGCCTGCGGATTCATGATCTTTGGTTGCGGATGCGAGATGGCTGGTATCACCGTCAGCCGTGGTATTGTGAAGTGGTTCAAGGGCCGCGAGATGGCATTGGCTATGGGCAGTGAGATGGCTCTGGCCCGTTTGGGTGTTGCCACTTGCATGATTTTCTCGCCTTTCTTTGCCAAATTAGGTGGCGAAATCAGCGTTTCGCGTTCGGTGGCATTTGGTGTGGTTCTGCTGTGTATTGCCCTGATAATGACCATCGTCTATTTCTTCATGGACCAGAAACTTGATGGACAGACGGGCGAAGCTGAGGAGAAGGACGACCCCTTCAAGGTGTCAGACCTGGGAAAGATTCTCTCCGACAGTGGATTCTGGATTGTAGCCCTCTTGTGTGTGCTCTACTATTCAGCCATTTTCCCCTTCCAGAAATATGCCGTCAACATGCTGCAGTGCAATCTCTCGCTCAACGAGCCTGCTGCTGATTCGTTCTGGGCTTCTTCGTCGGTGACCATCGTTCAGTATGTGATCATGCTGATTGTGGCTGCCACTGGCTTTGCTTCCAATTTCCAGAAGAAAGCCAACCTGAAATACGGATTGCTGGGACTCTCCATCTTGGCCCTCGTCACTTATTGCTATATGGGCTACATGCGCCAGTCGGCTGAATCCATCTTCGCCGTATTCCCCCTCTTGGCCGTGCTTATCACCCCGATTCTGGGGTCGTATGTGGACCATAAGGGTAAGGCCGCTTCCATGCTTGTCTTAGGTTCGTTGCTGCTTATTGCCTGCCACCTGACATTTGCCTTTATCCTGCCGATGTTCAAGGAGTCTGCTGTTGGCGGCATCATCATTGCCTACGTCACTATCCTGGTGCTTGGTTCATCGTTCTCGCTGGTGCCTGCCTCATTGTGGCCTTCCGTACCCAAGCTGGTCGACTCCAAGGTGATAGGTTCGGCTTACGCCCTGATTTTCTGGATTCAGAACATCGGCCTGTGGCTGTTCCCATTGCTCATTGGCAAAGTACTTGACAAGACCAATCCCGGTGTGACCGATCCCACACAGTTTGATTATACTGCCCCACTCGTCATGCTGGCTGGCCTCGGCGTGGCTGCCCTTATCCTCGGCTTCGTACTGAAAGCTGTTGACAAGAAGAAGGGACTGGGACTGGAAGAACCAAATATCAAGGATTAAACTAACTCATCATTCGCAAGTTCTGCTTGCTTAAGTGAAAGAGGTGAGTGGGCCCCCTCCCATTCACCTCTTAACACAAAATACTAAAGGTGAAACAAGCGAAACTTGAATATTTTTAAAAAAAAGGTTAAGTTTTTTGTTTGTTACTCATTATTTAGTATCTTTGCAGTCACTTAGAAACTTTCACAAATCTAACAAAACAAAGCAATGTTAAAACCACTAAACAAACACTTCGCTCCTAAGAGCGTAATGCCCGAGAAAGTCATTCAGTTCGGTGAGGGTAACTTCCTCCGTGCTTTTGTAGACTGGATTATCTGGAACATGGACCAGAAGACGAACTTCAATGGTTCTGTAGTAGTTGTCCAGCCCTTGAACGGCGGTATGATTGACTGGCTCAATGGCCAGGACTGCCTCTATCACGTAAACCTGCAGGGTAGAGAGAACGGCAAACCCGTGAACACGCTGGAGCGCATCGACGTCATCAGCCGCTGCCTGAATCCCTACTCACAGTTTGACGCCTATCTGTCTTTGGCCGAGCAGCCTGAGATTCGTTTCGTCATCTCGAACACGACAGAAGCCGGTATCGCCTTCGATCCCAACTGCAAGCTCGAGGACAAGCCTGCTGCCAGCTATCCTGGTAAGCTCGTCCAACTGCTCTATCATCGCTATCAGACCTTCAATGGTGATCCCACCAAGGGCTTGATTATCTTCCCCTGCGAGCTGATTTTCCTCAATGGTCATGTGCTGAAGGACTGCATCCGCAAATATATCGACCTGTGGCAGTTGCCCGAGGGCTTCCGTCAGTGGTTTGAGAACTCCTGCGGTGTCTATGCTACCCTCGTTGACCGTATTGTGCCGGGCTTCCCCCGCAAGGAGATTGCCCAGATTCAGGAGAAGATTGGCTATCGCGACAACCTCGTTGTTCAGGCCGAGAACTTCCACCTCTGGGTCATTGAGGCTCCGAAGGAAGTGGCTCAGGAATTCCCTGCCGACAAGGCTGGCCTGCATGTGCTGTTCGTACCCAGCGAGGAGCCTTACCACAAGCGCAAGGTGACCCTGCTCAATGGCCCGCACACCGTTCTTTCACCCGTTGCTTATCTGAGTGGTGTCAACATCGTTCGCGATGCCTGCAACCATGAAGTCATTAGCAAGTATATCCACAAAGTGCAGTTCGATGAACTGATGCAGACACTCGACCTGCCTATGGAGGAACTCCAGAAGTTTGCAGCCGACGTGCTGGAGCGCTTTGACAACCCATTCGTTGACCACGCAGTAACCAGCATCATGCTGAACTCGTTCCCGAAGTTCCAAGCTCGCGACCTGCCTGGCGTGAAGACCTACCTGGAGCGCAAGGGCGAACTGCCCAAGGGCTTGGTATTCGGTCTGGCAGCCATCATCACCTACTACAAGGGTGGAAAGCGTGCCGACGGTGCAGAGATTATGCCCAACGACGATCCGAAGATCATCTCGCTGTTGCAGGAGCTCTGGGCTACGGGCGACACTCAGAAGGTGGCCGACGGCGTACTCGGTGCAGAGTTTATCTGGCAGGAAGACCTCAACAAGGTTGAAGGCCTCAATGCTATGGTGAAGCAGTTCCTCGACCTCATCCAGATCAAGGGTATGCTTGAAGCAGTGAAGACCATTCTGTAAATAACGTATAACCCATAAAAAATCCGCAATGCTCGTCAGCATTGCGGATTTTTATTATCCTTCAAGTCTAATCTGCTGAAATCAATCAGAAGCTGTAGCCAAGGGTGAGGAGCACCTGATGACGCTTGTTGTTTACCTTGACCAAATCGGCAACATTGGGGAAGGCAAAGTCTGTGTCGAACGGAGCGAAGTAACCGTTCTGGACAGAATACTGATAGGCAGCAGCAAGATTCCATTTATCCAGCTGGAATCCCAGACCACAAGTGATGCGATGCGTTGCCTCCCAATTGGTAAAGTCAGAAGTAGAACTGTGATAGGAGCCCATTGAGTTGACCCATGTGTCCTTGAAACCATCCTTCTCATACATCGGCGACACGTAGTTGTAACCGAACCGTACTGCTACTGTGGGATCGGGCTTGAACTCAAGGCCTGCCTTAATCGTAGAGACACCCTTCAAGGTCTTCTCCGTGTGGCGATTCATTTCGTTGTCACTTTCGCTACTGTCATAATCATCCCAGCTATAGCCATCACGCAGGTTGCGAGTATCCATGCTGCTATAGTCAGCAAACTCGTAGCCGAAGCCAAGGGCAAGATTATTTCCAAACGTATGGCCTGCGGAGAGACCGAACTTCCACGGTGTATAGAGCTTGAACTTATACTCGTCGTTAGTGCCGTCGGAAACATTCGTATTGTCATTGAAGGTGGTGTAGCACGAAGTCGTAAGCCTATACCATGTAGGCGTAGCCACCGAGACACCGAAGCGGAAGGGCGACTCCTCGATGGGACGGAAGATAAGGCCCACCTTTACATCAGTACCCGTACCTGTGATGGTACGGTCATCGGCTATTGTCAGGCCATACTTCTGAGGAACGCCACCGAGACCACCAACAAGATTCTCACTGTACTCGCTGTAATGGGAGTAGTTCACATCGTGGATACCTACTGTAATACCCCAATAGACCTTGTCATTAGAATTACCACTTAAATTGAAGTTATACTCACCAATATAGCCCTTGTGCCTTCTGTCAAAAGCATACTGTTCGCCATCGTAGAAGTACCAGCGACGGTCAGTGGCATTATAGTTGAGATTACGGGCATAGAGGTCATCGAGCACGCTGCAAGTAGAATAAGAGGCGTCGAAATCAGGGAACACCTTTCCACTTGCATCTACCTTTTCCTCATAGAGCAAACCTTGATCGTGCTTATTGGCCGTTGCCTTATTCTGAGAGGCTCCATCCAAATCGTGCAGCACGGAAAGAACCTGATTGAAGTTCCGGCTCTTGCGATAGCTGAACGAGAAGTTGACGAAGCTGTTCTCGCTGATGGGGTTAACCCAGACGAAACCGACCTGGTCAAAACTGATATTGGTCTTTTTGCTACCTGCAAACGTCTCCGCGTCTTCTTGTGAGAGCAGTCCGGCAGAGACACCGATGTATGACCTGCGGAAGAGACCGATACCTGCAGGGTTGGTACTGATGGTAGAAATATCAGCCCCAAGGGCATCCATTGCACCACCCATGCCTACGAAGCGAGCCGTACCATTGAGGTCTTCGGTTGCAATCTTAGCATTCTCGTATGTTTCCTGTGCAGCCATAGGAACCGTAACCAGTGCCAATGCTGCTAAATACAAATACTTCTTCATAGCTAATAATATTATGGTTTACGAATGATTATCTGCGACCTGCCGAACGGCTGCTGCCACCGCCGCCGCCACCGCCACTTGAACGGCCTCCGCCAAAGGAGCCACCACCGCCGCCTCCATAGGAGCTACCACTGGTGGAACGGCTACTGCCGATACCGCTCGAAGAGCTGCGGCTGGGAGTATAGGTGCTGGTTGAGGCGCTACGGCTGGGAGTATAAGTAGAATTTGAAGTGCGGCTGTTGGACGAATAGACGCTGCCAGAAGTGCTGCGGCTGCTTCCCACCGTCGTGCGTCCTGCCGTACCAGTACTCCTGACGGCACCAATGCCTCGGTTGTTGGCGTTGCGTGAATAAACAGTACTACGATGACCGGAATTAACAATGCGTCCGTGGCTCAAGGTTCCCGTCGAAGGATGATAGCCTTCACGATAACGGCCTGCATAGCCTCCACCGTAGTAACCGTGGTGCGGATAGTACGTTCTGTCATACCATCCGTAATAGGGATGGTGCCAGCCATAGTACCAAGGATCATAGTAGCTCCAGGGCCACGACCATCCCCAGCGGTGATAATACCAAGGATCATAATACCATCCGTCATACCACGGATAAAAACTGTAGAACCAAGGCGAATGCCACGAACCAACCATGCCGTCAATATAGCCCAACCCATATTCGTCGGCGGGAATATACTCGTCAAAGCGAGCCATACGCTTGGTGAGGCTGAAATCTTCTATCGAGTCAGGATAGACACCGACCTCGCCACTGAAACTGATGATGTCGGAAGAATCACCAGGGATGACATCATAGGAACTGCCACCACGACGGTTGTATTCCTCAACCGATCGCGAAGAACCTGAATAATGGGTCGACGGCTGACGCGATGAGTAGTAAGCCGAATGTGATTGGCTTGCACTCTTTTTCTTCGGAACGAAGTAGACGTCGTCCTGTGCCAACATGGAGAGTGGCATAGCACCCAACATGACTGATATTAGAATCCACTTTTTCATATCTGCGTTATCTTTAGTTGTACTTTCACATTGCAAAATTACTTTGAATTTTACTGCAAAGATACGGAAAAACCCTAAAACATAGTAGGTTTTTCCCTATTTTTTGTAACTTTGCCAACAATTTTAACAACTTATTATGAAGTACTACGAAGTAAGATTCCATATCACTGCGACAGAGGCGATTTTTCAAGACACTTGTGACCTGCTGACAGCACTGGCCGGGGAGGCTGGTTTTGAGACTTTTGAGGAGACCGACGGAGGCCTGACCGGCTATGTGCAACAGTCTCTTTTCCAGTCTGATATTCTTGACGACGTTTTGTCCAACTTCCCCATAGAAGGAGTAAGCATCTCTTACGAAGTGAACGAAGCCGAGGACCGCGACTGGAACGAGCAGTGGGAGCAGGAGGGTTTCGAACCCATCGTAGTGGACAATCTATGTGTGGTACACGACGGACGGCATTTCGGCCAGTTGTCTGTTAGCCAGTATCCCATAGCCGTCGAGATTGACGCCCACCTGGCTTTCGGCACCGGCACCCACGAGACAACCTATATGATGCTGGCCTCACTCTTAGGACAAGACGTAAAGGGGACTCGCGTCCTGGACTGCGGATGCGGAACGGGCATTTTAGGCATAGCGGCCCTCAAGGCTGGAGCGAAAGAGACTGTAGGCTACGACATTGATGAATGGAGTGCCGATAACGCCCGCCATAATGCTGTCATCAATCTGGTGGATGAGCACTATACGGCACTGTTAGGCGATGCCTCTGTGCTGAAGGAAGTGAAAGGAACGTTTGACATCGTATTGGCCAACATCAACCGCAATATCCTACTGGCTGACATGCCTGCCTTTGCAGAGAAGCTGAAAGAAGGCGGAACCCTGATGCTGAGTGGATTCTACACCCAAGATAAGCCCATGCTGGTGGAAAAGGGACTCGCCCTGGGCCTACGACTTGTCGACGAGAAGACCAAGGGCGAGTGGCATTGTCTGGTACTGCAAAAGACTATCTGAGCTTCAGCTGGTCACCCACACAGAGAACATAGTCGGGTTTCAGATCGTTGAGCTTATAGAGCGACTTCAAGCGAATGCCATATTTCTGTGCAATAGAATACATGGATTCGCCCTCGCACACATTGTGCATCTTATTCTTGTATTCCTTGGGTGCCTTACGCTGCTTCTTCTTTAGCCAGATAATCTCGCCAGGAGTAATCGTGGCATTCTTGTCACGTTCGTTATAGCGAGCAATCTTTTTGTAGGAGATATTGATTTCCTCACCAATAGACTTAAACGTATCTCCTTGTCTGGCAATGATATAATAGTTCTTGTTATAGATTTTTATAGGATGGAGCAACTGGCCACCGACACCGTGTGACTTAGCACGTTCCACGACGAAATGGTCGTACGTCTTGGCACGATCGTAATCATAGAGTTTATACAATTGGATAATGTCGATGAGCGACTGAGCATAGCGAGGACTCGTGGCGTAGCCAGCAGCCTTCAATCCTTTAGCCCAACCCTTATAGTCAGTAATCTTTAGTTTGAAAAGACTCTTGTATCGCTGACCAGTAGCGAGGAAACGTGAATGGTCCTCGAAGGATTCGAACGGCGATTCGTAGGCACGGAAGCACTCATTACGCAAATCATCGTCATGATATACGGTGCGTCCCTTCCAGCCGTGACATTTGATGCCGAAGTGGTTGTTACCCTGACGAGTGAGCAAGCTGTTGCCTGCTCCTGACTCCAAAAGGCCTTGCGCCAAAGTAATGCTGGCGGGAACCTTCCATCTGAACATCTGTTCAATGGCTATATCCTTATACTGGTCGATGTATTGCTGGTAGCGTTGGTTCCATTGCGCCTGCGCCCCAGAATGCAGGACAGACAGCAACAGAAAAACCATCAAAAAAAGTTTTCTCATTCTATTTCGCGATGTTAGAGGGTTGCAAAATTACGCCATTTTATGGAAAAAAACAACTTTTCTATTGTTAATATACCAAAAAAGCACTACCTTTGCGGCCGTTTTGCGAACGGTTCGCAAGGCTTTATATTATTAATCTTATGTACAAACCAAACTTTCACAGACGCGAAGTCATCATCTTCCGACAGTTTAAGCGGAAGGGATATTCGCTCTTTGCTTGCCTGGGACGCGAGGTCATTATCTCCGTACTGAGCGTGGCTACGCTTTCCTCTTCGAAAGCTGCCTCCCTCAGCGACGAGACGTGGCGTGCTGACTCCACAGAGGTAGCAAAGACCGTATGGCTGGGTGACGTTGGTGTCACCGGCTCTCGCGCCCCGCTGACCAAGAGTCAGGCGGCGAGAATGGTAACTGTACTGAGTCGCGAGGATATTCAGGCGGCGCCAGTACAAAGTGTTAACGATTTGCTCAAGATGGCCGTAGGTGTCGATGTCAGACAGCGCGGAGCACTTGGCTCACAGACCGACATCTCTATCAGAGGAGGCACCCAGGAGCAAATCATCATTCTTCTCAACGGCATCAACATCTGTGACCCCCAGACGGGGCATAACGTGATGGACCTGCCTGTTCAGCTATCAGAGATCGTGCGTATCGAAGTCCTAGAAGGGCCAGCTGGCCGTGCCTATGGAACTTCCTCGCTCGTTGGAGCCATTAATATCGTAACGAAAACTGGTGATAACACCTTAGACCCATCAGCAGAAGTTACACTGGAGAGCGGTTCCTTCGGCTACGCCAAAGCATCAATGGTAGCAAGACTTTCCCCCACCCAACCCTATCACCACTCCCTCAGCGGCAGCTACGCCAGAAGCGATGGCTACAGCCGTTCGAAAGATGGACACCTGAATACCGACTATAGCGGTTCCAAGTTGTTCTATCAGGGAGGATACGACAATGAGTGGGTGCGCCTTAGCTGGCACGCAGGAATGGCCGACAAGGGCTGGGGTTCCAGCACATTCTATGCTTCACCCAGTTGGCAGGCAGACGACCAGTATGAGCATACCACGAAGCTTTTCACTGCCATACAAGCCGAGACGAAACAGGGTAACATACACTTTCATCCGTCCGTCTACTGGAACCAGCACTACGATCGCTATGAGGGCTATCGTGGACAGGCCAGCAAGATGAAATACAATTATAATAGGTGTGATGTCTATGGGATAAGCCTCAACAGCTGGTTTGACTGGAAGGCTGGACGCACTGCCTTTGGCGCAGAACTGCGCAATGAAGACCTGGTCAGCAGCAATCTCGGCGAGCCGCTCATCCGTCCACATCACATCAATGGCACCGACCGCGACTATATCCTTGGTGTCAATCGCACTAATATCACTGCCCATCTGGAGCACAACATCTTACTCAATCGCCTGACGCTTTCGGCAGGATTCGTGGCTGCCAAGAGTTCGTGGAGCTCCATGAATATGACCATTTATCCTGGCATTGACATCAGCTATCGCCTTGGTGACCAAGTGAAGCTCTTTGCCTCCTACAACTCATCGCTTCGCTTGCCATCCTTCACCGAAATGTTCTATAAGCTAAAGGGTTATGCTGCCGACCCACACTTGAAGCCCGAGGAGATGCAGGCCATAGAGTTGGGTACGCAATACCAAAGTGCCACTTTGCAGGTCAAGCTAAGTGCCTATCATCATCATGGTAAGAACATGATTGACTGGATAATGGACACCTCGCAAGGAGAGGAAGCTCGGTGGCAGAGTATCAACCACACAAAGATTAGCTCCTATGGTATTGAAGCCAGCGCCACCACCAACCTCCAGCAGCTACTTCCCTCACAGCAGACGCTGAAGACGTTGTCCGTCTCCTATAGCTACATCCATCAGGACAAGGATATGGAGCGAAACATCGTCTCACAGTATGCCTTAGAGTATCTGAAACACAAACTCGTGGCAAGTCTTGACCTCCATATCTGGTCCAAACTCAACTCCACACTCCACTTCCGTTGGCAGGATCGCGTAGGCACCTATACCGATTTCCAGAATCAAGTGAATGACTATCGGCCATTCGCCCTTGTCGATGCCCGTCTCTGTTGGAAAGAGGACAGGAAATATATGTTCTATGCAGAGGCCAACAACCTGTTGAACAACAAAGACTATGTGGACTATGGAAACGTGCCTCAGCCTGGTGCATGGATAGTGGTTGGTGCATGCTGGCAACTGGACTTCTGAATGATTTTGGCAAGTCTACATGACACATTGAAGTCTCGACCGCAAAAAAGATTTAAATAATGGAAGCTATTTCATGTTATATAAACAAAAAATTGTAACTTTGCGGGCAGTGTTAGAACTAATGGTTTATTAAATCTTAAAATTTAAAGAAAATGACTATCAACGAATTCAACTTTGCCGGTAAGAAGGCAATCGTGCGCGTTGACTTCAACGTGCCCCTGGACGAGAATGGTAAAATTACTGACGACACCCGCATCCGCGGCGCTCTGCCCACGTTGAAGAAGATTCTGGCTGACGGTGGTGCTACCATCATCATGAGCCACATGGGTAAGCCCAAAGGCAAGGTGAATCCCAAACTCTCTCTCGGTCAGATTCGCGAGGCTGTCGAGAAGGCTCTCGGCGTTCCCGTAGCTTTCGCTCCCGACTGCGCTAAGGCTGCCGACGCTGCTGCTGCCCTGAAGATGGGTGAGGCCCTGTTGCTGGAGAACCTGCGCTACTATCCTGAGGAGGAAGGCAAGCCCGTTGGCGTGGAAAAGGGTACACCTGAGTACGACGAGGCCAAGAAGGCTATGAAGGCTTCTCAGAAAGAATTTGCCAAGACGCTTGCTTCTTACGCTGACTGCTATGTGATGGATGCCTTCGGCACCGCACACCGCAAGCACGCCTCTACGGCTGTCATCGCCGACTACTTTGATGCCGACAACAAGATGCTGGGTCTGCTCATGGAGAAGGAGGTTCAGGCTGTTGACAACGTGCTTTCTAACATCAAGCGTCCGTTCGTGGCCATCATGGGTGGCTCGAAGGTTTCTTCTAAGATTGGTATCATCGAGAACCTGCTGGGCAAGGTGGACAAGCTCATCCTCTGCGGTGGCATGACCTACACCTTCGCAAAGGCTCACAATGGTGAGATTGGTCAGTCAATCGTTGAGCTCGACAAGCTGGATGTGGCTCTGGGCGTTGAGGAACTGGCAAAGAAGAACGGCGTGGAGCTGGTGCTTGGTTCTGACTGCACCGCTACCGACGGCCTCGACTTTGGCACGATGACCGTGAAGCCCGGTTCGCAGATTATCACCTGCCCCGCTAACAAGATTCCTGCCGACCTGCAGGGTGTGGATGCTGGTCCTGAGAGCCAGAAGGCATTTGCTGAGGCTATCAAGGGTGCCAAGACCATCCTTTGGAACGGTCCTGCCGGTGTGTTCGAATGCGACAACTTCACAGCTGGAAGCCGTGCTATCGGTGAGGCTATTGCCAAAGCTACTGCAGAGGGTGCATTCTCGCTGATTGGTGGTGGCGACTCTGTTGCTTGCGTCAACAAGTTCGGTCTGGCCAACCAGGTCAGCTACATCTCTACTGGTGGTGGTGCTCTGCTCGAGGCTATCGAGGGCAAGGTGCTTCCTGGTGTAGCAGCCATCAAGGGTGAGTAATATTCAGTCAGAATAAATTAGAGAGGAGGGAATCGGAAAAGGGTTTCCTCCTATTTTTTATGAATGCATGCAGTCATCAACAATCAGCAACACCCAAATAGACGTTTCATTAGTAGTGGGGTCAATTTTTCTCTTAGGCTTAGCAGTATTTTTTTCATAGTTACGAGTATTTCTTCTTAGGCCTAACAGAAAAAAGTGACATCACAGAGACTGAGAAAATGCAAATATTGCAATTAGAAACATAACAATCTGCTTTTTTATATAAAAATACAAAAAAAATATCTCATATTCCCATAACTTTTTGTAATTTTGCAGGGAGATTTAATCTTAAAATTTTAAGCTGTATGAAAATTTCGCACATTGAACATCTGGGCATCGCTGTCCAGAGCATTGAAGAAAGCCTGCCGTTCTTTACCAACGTACTGGGCTTGGAGTGTTATGCAACTGAAATCGTTGAGGACCAGAAAGTGAAGACTGCCTTCCTGCGTTGCGGTGAAGTGAAGTTGGAGCTGTTGGAGCCCACATCGCCTGAGAGCACCATCCAGAAGTGGCTCGACAAAGGCAACAAGGGTGTTCATCACGTAGCTTTCTGCATTGAGGACGGTGTAGCTAATGCACTGGCCGAGGTCAGCGAGAAGGGCGTACGCCTGATTGACCAGGCTCCCCGCAAAGGTGCTGAAGGCCTCAACATCGCTTTCCTGCATCCGAAGTCAACCTGCGGCATTCTGACAGAACTTTGCGAACATTAACCCCATAGGTCTCAAAAGCCTCCTACGGCTCGTAAGGCCCATTAGGCTTATCAGGCCAAAAGATCCATAACAAAAAAAACAATGAGTAAACAATTAGACAAGATTAAGCAACTCATCGAGAAGCGCGAACAAGCTCGTCTCGGTGGTGGTGAGAAAGCCATTCAGAAGCAGCATGAACGCGGCAAGTACACAGCTCGCGAACGCATTGAGATGCTGCTGGATGAAGGTTCGTTCGAGGAATATGATATGTTTAAGGAGCACCGTTGCCACAACTTCGGCATGGAGAAAAAGCAGTTCCCTGGCGACGGCGTGGTGGCCGGTAGCGGTACTATCGAGGGACGTCTGGTGTTCATCTTCGCACAGGACTTCACCGTACATGCTGGTTCGCTCTCTGAGACCATGAGCCAGAAGATTTGCAAAGTCATGGATATGGCTATGAAGATGGGTGCCCCCGTCATCGGTATCAACGACTCGGGTGGTGCACGTATTCAAGAAGGCATTAACGCCCTGGCCGGCTACGCTGAGATTTTCGAGCGCAACATCCTGGCTTCGGGTGTTATCCCCCAGATCAGCGGTATCTTTGGTCCTTGCGCCGGTGGTGCTGTGTATAGCCCCGCTCTGACCGACTTCACGCTGATGATGGAAAACACTTCCTACATGTTCCTGACTGGCCCGAAGGTGGTGAAGACCGTGACGGGCGAGGATATCGATCAGGAGCACCTGGGTGGTGCATCGGTTCACGCAACGAAGTCGGGTGTGACCCACTTCACCGCTAAGACCGAAGAGGAAGGTATCCAGATGCTGAAGACCCTGCTCTCTTATATTCCTTCTAATAATATGGAGGTGGCTCCTCGCAAGAAGTGTGACGACCCCATCAACCGTATGGAGGACAGCCTGAACGAGATTATCCCTGAGAACCCCAACGAGGCCTATGACATGTATAAGGTTATCGGTGCCGTAGTGGACAATGGTGAGTTCTTTGAGGTGCAGCCTAAGTTTGCCCGTAACATTATCGTGGGCTTTGCACGTTTCAACGGTCAGAGCGTGGGTATCGTGGCTAACCAGCCCTCATGCTATGCTGGTGTGCTCGACGTGAACGCCTCACGTAAGGGTGCCCGTTTCGTTCGTTTCTGCGATGCCTTCAATATTCCTATCGTGTCGCTGGTTGACGTTCCTGGATTCCTGCCTGGCACTGGTCAGGAGTACAACGCTGTCATCTTGCACGGTGCTCAGTTGCTCTACGCCTATGGCGAGGCTACTGTTCCCAAGATTACTGTCACACTCCGCAAGTCGTATGGTGGTTCGCACATCGTGATGGGTTCGAAGCAGCTCCACACCGACTTGAACTACGCATGGCCCTCTGCTGAGATTGCCGTGATGGGTGCCAGCGGTGCTGCTGCAGTGCTCTACGCTAAGGAAGCTAAGGCTAAGAAAGAAGCCGGCGAGGATGTCAAAGCATTCATCGCTGAGAAGGAAGATGAGTATAACGAGCTCTTCGCCAATCCTTATCAGGCTGCTAAGTACGGCTATATCGATGACGTGATTGAGCCACGCAACACTCGTTTCCGTATCTGCCGCGGTCTGGCCCAGCTCGCCACCAAGCGTGATGCCCTGCCTGCCAAGAAGCATGGAAATATTCCGATGTAATTAAGCTAAGCCTATGAACACAAACGAAGTTTATGCTGCCATTGCTCTTGCACTGCATGAGCACTTAGGCAATAATGTCCACGACATTGAGCCTGGCTTTATCACAATTGCTGAGCATCAGACCCAGTGGAATGGGTATGCTCAAACCATGACAGCCCATCCGTAAATCACACAAAAAACTATGAAGGAATACAAATATACTATCAACGGAACGAAGTACGAAGTTGCCGTTGGCGACATAGAAGAGAACATCGTAACCGTCACCGTGAATGGTGAAGAGTATAAAGTAGAAATGGAGAAGGAGCCAGAGCCTGAGAAGAAGAAACCCGTCTTAGGTAAGCCCGCCGCACAGCCCGCTGCCGGCGATGATGCTCCCGCTGCTGAAAAGGCTGCCGTCAACAAGAACAACGCCATCAAGGCTCCTCTGCCTGGCGTTATCACCGATATCCAGGTGGCTGTTGGCGACGAAGTTCAGGTAGGCGACACCGTTATCGTGCTCGAAGCCATGAAGATGGCCAACGCCCTGCAGGCCGAAAAGGCAGGTAAGGTAACTGCTATCTGTGTGAAGGTTGGTGAAAGTGTCATGGAAGACGATCCCCTCGTGGTGATTGAGTAAAAGTTGAACGCTATACCCAACTAAAAGAAATGTCGCAAAGCCAAAAGGCAATGCGACATTTCTTTTTTATCTAACAATAAAGCCAACTCAACTACAGCTTTACTTTCTTCTTTGCTCCCTTGCTCTCATTATGGATGCGGTTGAGAGTGGTCACTACGTAGGTGTACTGCTCACTCCCGTTAACGTAAGGAAGAGAACAGTAGGTGTTTGGCGTAACGGTCACTATTTTCGTAGGATCTTCCAGGTTTACCTTTTCGCCTTTGGCAAAACGATACACCACATACTGACAAGGCACCTTGGTCCATTTCTTCCCTGAGGGCTTGGTCCAGAAAAGCTTGTAGCCATCACTGGTCAAGACAGCACACAACTTACGAGGCTTACTTGGATTTTGCTTGCTGATAAACGTCATGGAAGGCTGTAAAACAGGATTCTTCCAATAGTATTTTCGGAGCATCGTACCATAGCTGCCCATATCGTCGACAGCAGCCTTTGCATACCACAACACCGTTCCCTTCACATTCTTCATTTCCCTGTGAAGCCTATGCTTAGCTCCCTGTTGATGCGTTTTGGGATTACGCAGGTCACGGGCTTTCACCGTCCTTTCCACATCCTCACCAATAAAGAGCGGACGATTATCTGAATACAAATCCCACCAACGAATCAAAGTGTCATAGTCAGCAGCCTTGTTGCCTATCTCCCAGTATATCTGAGGTACCACATAGTCAAGCCAACCCTTATTTACCCATAAGAGTACATCGGCATAGAGATCATCATAGTTTTGCAACCCGTTCGTGTTACTACCAATGGGCGAAGTGATTTTGTTGCGATAGATTCCAAAGGGCGAAATACCCACTTTCACCCAAGGCTTCACCTTATGAACAGCCTTGTAGAACTGTTCAACAAACAAGTTCACATTTTGTCTCCGCCAGTCTGCCTTTGTGGGATAGTGCTCACCATAACGTCTGTATGTAGCATCATCTGGAATAGTAAGCCCAGGCACAGGATAAGGATAGAAATAGTCATCCATGTGGATACCGTCAACGTCGTAACGCGTAACAATATCAACTGCTACCTCACAGATATAGTCACGATTCTCAGGTAGTCCGGGATTCAGAATCAGCATATCGTCATAAGGAAAGCAACGCTCAGGATGGGCAATGCCTACATGATTGGTTGCCAATGCCTTGGTGCCCTTTGTCTTTGCACGATATGGGTTAATCCATGCATGAAGCTCCATCCCACGACGATGGCACTGCTCAATCATCCATTGCAACGGATCCCAGTAAGGGTTTGGTGCCATCCCCTGCTGACCTGTCAGGAAGCGGCTCCAGGGCTCATACTTACTGGCGTAGAGTGCATCACATTCTGGACGTACCTGAAAAATGATGGCATTGACTCCATCTTTTTGCAACTCGTCAAGTTGATAGAGCAATGTCTGCTGCATCTTTTTGGTCCCCATACCTTGAAACTGGCCATTCACGCATTGAATCCATGCGCCACGGAACTCACGTTTCTGTTGAGCATTTACGGTCAGTGCCATCAGCACCGACAACATCATCAACCATTTTTTCATTGGTTTTCCTTAGTATTTAAATATTGATATATTTCCTTTGTCCAGTCCTCACCATTCTTTGGACAGTAGGTTTGAATACCTATCTGACTGGCAGCTGCCACGTTGCGTGGCCCATCGTCAACAAACAAGCATTCGGAAGGGGGAATCTGTTCTGCCATAAGCACCTTACGAAAGAACAAGTCGGCTGGTTTCATCACTTTCATCTCGAAACTCAGGTAACAAACATCCATATAGTCTCTTATTCCATGCCCCTGTCCATCGAAACGAGGAGAATCGACCCATTCCATCATGAAGGGATTGGTGTTAGAAAGCAGCAAAAGCCTATATCCTTCAGCTCTTAACTTCCTCAAGACCTCCAGATTGCGTTGGGGCAATTCCTTGGCATAGCCTTGCCAAGCATAACAACATTCCTCAAAGGAGACCTCACGCCCTATAAGCTTACTTAATTCACGTTGAAACGTATCTGCATCAATCTTACCTTCTTCCAAGTCTCCGAAAATTCCTTGCTGTGTGTAAGGATCTAACTGCTTGAGAGCATCTTTCAGTCCAAGTGCCTCAAACCGACGGAGTGCTTCTTCCTGAGCAAGGGTGATGATAACTCCTCCAAGGTCGAATAAAATGTTCTTAATCATTTAGGAAAACAGTTTTGGTTTATTCTTTCTTGCTTCTTCGAGCGAGACCAGCTGTTTCTTTTCTTGCTGATACTGCTCACGCAAATGAGTATATTCTTCATCGAGCTCTTCGCTGACTCGCTGACGATCTGCTATCAACCGATTAGCCATCAGCGGGTTCTGCGAGGCATCCTTCATCCAGACGACCGGACCTCCGTAGACAGGAGCAATCTTCAACGCCACATGCAATTCGCTGGTTGTTGCACCGCCAATCATTATCGGAATCTCCACACCTGCCTTTTTGAGTTCCTTTGCCACGTTAACCATTTCCTCAAGACTCGGCGTGATAAGACCGGAAAGACCAATCATGCTGACTTTCTCGTCAATGGCCTTACGAACAATATCCTCGGCAGGTACCATCACCCCCATGTCTATCACGTCATAACCATTGCAAGCCATAACAACACCTACGATATTCTTGCCAATATCGTGAACATCGCCCTTGACTGTGGCAAGAAGAATCTTTGGGCGAGAAGAGGTGGATGAACTTGCAGATTCGCCTATTTTCTCTGTATCACCCGCCAAATCCGAAAGACTTGTCAAGATGGAAACAGCTTGTTTCATCGTGCGAGCCGTTTTCACCACTTGTGGGAGGAACATTCGACCCTCACCAAAGCGGCGTCCCACTTCATTCATCCCATCCATCAGCGGTCCTTCAATAATATCAACAGCACGGTGATATTCCTTTAAAGCCTCTTCAAGATATTCCTGCAGATGGTCGCCAACTCCCTGAATGAGTGACTGCTGCAAACGCTCCCCTACAGGAAGAACAGAATAATTAGAACTAATAGTGTCTGCTGGTTCTGATGGAGATACGGGACATACAAGACTATTGGCTAACTCAGAGAGACGCTCAGCAGCATCTGCCCTTCTATTCAATATCACGTCCTCAATCAATTCACGCTGATCTTCCGGAATTGCATCGTATGTTACCTTAGTGGCCGGGTTGACGATACCGAAATCCATACCTGCATTGATGGCATGATAAAGGAACACGGCATGCATAGCCTCACGAAGATAATTATTTCCACGAAAAGCAAAGGACAAATTGCTCACGCCACCACTAACATGGGCACTTGGTAAATGCTTTCGAATCCACTCTGTAGCACGAATAAAGTCAAGGGCATAGGCATTATGCTCTTCAATACCTGTGGCGACAGCCAAAATGTTGGGGTCAAAGATAATATCTTGCGGAAGGAAGCCAACTTGCTCTGTTAGAATGCGATATGCTCTTGATGCAATTTCAATTCGACGTTCGTATGAAGTAGCCTGTCCCTGTTCATCGAAACACATCACCACCAAGGCAGCGCCAAGTCGCTTTACATCCATTGCATGGCTCACAAACACCTCTTCACCTTCTTTCAGCGAGATGCTGTTCACAATACTCTTACCCTGTATGCACTTCAATCCAGCTGTGATAACCTCCCATTTGCTGGAGTCAATCATCATGGGAATGCGAGCTATGTCGGGTTCTGCAGCAATCATGTTGAGGAAGGTCACCATCTCCTGTTGGGCATCGAGCAGCCCATCGTCCATGTTGATGTCAATAACGAGAGCTCCGTCCTCCACCTGTTTACGAGCAATGGCTATCGCCTCCTCGTAGTTTTTCTCCTTGATTAAGCGCAGAAACTTACGAGAACCAGCCACATTACAGCGTTCGCCGACATTAGTGAATTGGCTATGTTCTAACACATCCAGTCCACTAAGCAGCATCTTATCGCTCTTTGCTACCAGTATATGTGGCTGCTTACCTATGACCAAAGGTGCGTATTTCTCAATAAACGCTGGGGTTGTGCCACAACAGCCACCCACGATATTCACCAAACCTTCATCAATGAATTCTGCTATCTGCGGAGCCATTGACTCTGGTGTCTCGTCGTAGAGACCCAAGGAATTGGGAAGGCCAGCATTAGGGTATGCACTAATATAATATGGTGCACGGCGAGCCAACTCCTTTAGATAGGGTTTCATCTGTCGAGCACCGAATGAGCAGTTCAAGCCGATGGAGAAAATAGGATATCCGCTGACAGAAGCAAGAAATGCGTCAAGTGTCTGTCCGCTAAGCGTACGTCCTGCCTTGTCGCTGATGGTTACACTAAGCATGATAGGCAACTGCCTGTGTCGACACTCCATCACCTGCATCGCAGCATTGACGGCCACCTTAGCATTGAGCGAATCGAAAATGGTTTCAATCAATATGAGGTCTACCCCACCCTCTACAAGTGCGTCTATCTGCTCAACGTAAGCTTCCAA
>Ga0326513_10001213_pt1 | contig 20966 bp, 38 predicted proteins | sample 2_2465_0518_D_FD_203654 | JGI IMG/M metagenome (GOLD analysis project Ga0326513, IMG submission 203654) | Bovine rumen microbial communities from UC Davis, California, United States - 2_2465_0518 | ecosystem: Host-associated > Mammals > Digestive system > Stomach > Rumen | place: USA... | reverse complement strand
ACTATCATACTTCATGGAATCGAGTATGGTGCTGCCGGTAGCGGCGGTGGATCTACATTTAGACCATATTTGATAACCGAAAGTGTTCAGAGTTCAAGTACGATCACAACTACGATTACAGAAGAATAACGGAGGCATAAACGATGATTCTGAATAACTATTGGATAATGAAAGCATATGTTGAGTCGCACAACTACAAACAACAAGGAAGACCAGACGATTTCGTAAATATCGACATTGGTTTGAAGAACTTAGAGGGTCAGACTATTCCGATGTGGACCGGAAGTGGTGGTAATAATTACAGCTGGGATATCACACAACAGGCTACTTTAACATATTCGTTGAAGTCGGGGCTTTCGGCGATATTAGGAAGTAGCACAGATGAACCACAGCCGAACGATGTAAATGTTCATGCATCACTAATGTCAAGTATTTCTGATTTTAATTGTACGGTGAACACGTCCGGTTCGAGCGAAGGAGTAAAAACAGTAGTCACTGTTTCAGGAATAAACGTCGCATCTTCTGACATTACTATTGCAGAGATAGGAATAACGAAACAGATGTATTACACGTACAATGAGCCGAAAACAATCATGTTCATCCGTCACTTGCTCGATGAACCGAAGGCAGTTGCGTCCGGTGAGGGCTTCTCTTTGTCTTTTGAATGGGCGGAGCAGTAACTATAAGGAGACAATCATGGATCAACCTATCACATTTACGCCTCATCAGGTTTTTGAATTGGCGGAGCAGTAACTATAAGGAGACAATCATGGATCAACCTATCACATTTACGCCTCATCAGGTTTTTGAATTGGTGTTGTGGATATGCGGGGCGATTGTATCTGTGTCAGCGGCTATAACGGTTATAGTCAAAGTAATTCATAAGATAAAAGCTCCTGAAAAAAGTCAAAACGAACGAATTTTAACCTTAGAAAAGGAGGTTGAGAGATTCAAAAAGTTATTTGACAATGACAACCAGCGACTCAAAGAACTGGAGGAAGGTAACATAATCACACAACAATCGATATTAGCTTTATTGTCACACGCTATAAACGGTAATGATGTCGAAAGTTTGAAAGACGCTAAAAACGATCTTGAAAGATATTTAACAAGGAGAGGCGTGTATAAACATGATGTTACTTAATAAAAAGGAGGCCGACGTATGATTCTTAATAACTATTGGAAATACCGGCAGGCTGTTGAAAACACATTTTACAAAGTAGGCGAAGGAAATTTTAACATCGTAACCGGAGCGTTGGATACGAGCGGATCTACCAATGAAATATGTGGTGGCTCGGCAGGAGTGGGATGGGAGTATGGTCTTAATTTTTCGTTGAGAGCAAATCTCACATTGATGGTAGGTACTAGTGATCAGGAGCCAGTCCCTAGCGATTATAACCTACGGGGCAATCGAACTGGTAGTTTTTCTAACTATCAAGTTAATGTAGTTACCTCTTCTGAGTCTGGAAGTTACAAAACCATAATCTCAGCATCAGGAAGAAACTCTTCTGGGTCAACCATCACCATTAAAGAAATTGGAGTTGGTAAAAAGATCATAACAACAGTTCCGGACACTATGCCTTACACTGTGCTTTTTGTACGGCATATTCTTGAAGAACCTATAGTAGTTGAAGACAATGATAATTTCTCCCTTGTATTCGAGTGGGATGAAGCATAAGAATAGGGGGTGAAATAATGATACTTAAAAACTATTGGAATTACAGGACCGCTGTTGAAACCAAGGCTTTCAGAAATAATGAGGGATATTCGGAACTTGTTACCGGAGCCAAGAAAATTGACGGAAGCGATGTTGTTCTCTGTGGGGGGACAGCAGGTGGAAATTATTACCAGTACGGAGAGGATTATTCGCTTAGAACACGGCTATCGTTACGCGTTGGAACTGGTAATACAGCTCCTACTGACACAGATTATGCTCTCGAAAATGACGTGACGAATAATATATCTGACTATCAGGTTAATGTGCTCACTTCATCCGATGATAATAGCTATAAGACAATCATCACAGCTTCAGGAATGTGTAACAGTGAGAATGGGCTTACCATAAGAGAAATCGGAGTTGGTAAACAATATCACAGTCCAATGTCACCGGATGCGATTGAAGGACCGACACTGTTTATACGTCATATTCTTGATGAACCAATAACTCTCGTTTACGGTGATCACTTCTCTCTTGTGTTTGAATGGGACGAGGCGTGAGAAAGGAGATCTAACATGTCAAGAGAGGCAGATATTCTCACATCGATGCTCGATGGGGAACCGTATGAAAAGACCCCTCAGAGTAGGAATGAAGCTATATTACGCTCAATTATCGATAACACTCCGTATGAGATTACTCCTCAGAGTGAAATTGAGAGGTTGCTGCTAGAGGTTAAGAACATGCCTAGAGGCGGTGGATCTACTTTCGGTATCATGAATATTTCTGAAGTTGTAGGGAGTCATAGCACGATCACTACCAACTTTAGTGTAAATGGTGGATCCATAGACTAATACAAAGTAAGGAGGAGTGAATACTTTGGGAACTACTTCTGAAGAACTTAAAAGATTATATTCTAATCTTGGCGGTGACGACAAAGACACTGCTAAAACTCAATCTCCTGTAGAGGTGCTCAAAAAGATATATGAGTATCTTGGAGGAGAGAACCCCAATGCTAAGAACGTTCAGCAGACTGGGGATATTTTGAACAAGTTTAACGAAATGGACATTAAGCTGTGTGTAGATGAACGCTTTTATCCGCCGATTATTGATGAGGTTAAAGGGAATCCATTGGAGTTTTCTAATGCTTCGGAAGCCCCACTCATTAAGTGCGTGACACAAATCACAGGCTCACAGGACTTGCATGGTTATGATAAGCCGTGGGTAGGGGGAGCAGGCAAAAACTTGCTTCAGGTTACGGTAGAAAATATAAAAGCCCATAACACTATCGGTACATGGTCTGGGAATACATATACTTACAACGGTATAACAATGTCCATTCTTACCGACAGTGGAAATAATGTTGTGGGAATAACAATAAATACAAGCGGTGCAACGGCTGAAACACAATTAATTATAGCAGACATTGCCTATAATGCAGACACGGCTTATTATATTACATCCGGTGCATCTCAAAGTGTCAGCGGTTTAGGCATGGGCTCAAATGGTTTTGGTGTGTGGGATATAGACCAACAAAGAAGCATTGACAGAACGGGACAATCTGGCTTTGGTAGTTATATTTATTACAAAGTCAATAATGGGGCAACCATAAATAATGTGACAATCTATCCCATGATCCGTCTTTCCACCGAATCCGACCCCACATTTGCCCCCTACTCCAACATCTGCCCCATAACGGCATATACGGAGGGGGAGATTGTAGATAGAGGAAAGAATCTTGTTGATATTTCAAAACTTGATAGTTATGACGTGACAGGTGGAGGCGTATATAGGATAGGCGTTCCAGTATCATTGAAAGCGGGGATATATACGTTAAGCCGTAGTGGTGGCTCATCAATTCTTTTTATCACAAATGTTACGGATAACTACTCATATGTAGAAGTGAATAGTTACCCATATACATTTACACTTGCAAATGATAGTGACATATTAGTAAGAATTGGTGGTTCAAGTTTATCTCAATGGGACACTACTGATTTACAGATTGAAAAAGGCTCAACCGCCACCGATTACGAGCCATACAAGGGCACCACCCACACCACCACCTACCCCTCTGCTATATATAGAGGGAGTGAGGATGTGGTGAATGGGGAAGTCGAAACCACTGTAAAATGCTATACGCCCACTTCATGGTCACGCACCAATGAACATTCATTCTATTCGAGAGAATTTATCGCAGAGTTAGCATCAACAGGAAACGTGCCTTGTATATGCGATAAGTTGAGAACGTGGGACGTTGATGAACCTACAACAAATTATGGTATATGCTTTGTAAACGCAAGCGGCGCAATCCGTATAAACACAGTAAACGCTTATGCATCAGTGGAAGATATGGTAGCCGATATGGGTGAGATGCATTTTGCATGTACACTTCCCACCCCCACCACCTCATCCGTAACCCCCACCAACCTACCGATAAAGTCTCTTAGTGGATACAATCACATTTCATCCACTACTGGTGACCTTGGCGTAGAGTACATCACCAATAACTGGAACATATTCCATCCGACGATCGAGACAGAGTCGACGAAACGTAAGATTATGAAGCGTAATCCTACTAGGAATCTCGTTCTCAGGGTTCCGATCGAAGACGTAGAGCCGACTGAAGAAGCGGTTGTAGTTGAGGAAGATATTCCTGAGCCTACCAAAGAAGAACCGATTGTAAAGAAGTCTGTAGAAGAGGAACCGATCAAAGAAGACACAACCGTTGAGGAGGTGTTAACCGATGAGCAACAGAGTGTATGATTTTCTTAAGAAGGTTGCCCAGATCTATCTTCCCGCTGTGGGAGCATTATATTTTGCGTTGGCAAAGTATTGGGATCTCCCGTATCCCGAAGAGATCGTTGGTACCATAACAGCAGTTGATGCCTTCCTTGGAGTGATTCTCGGGATAAGTACTTATCAGTACAATAAGGTAAATAGTGGGAATTCAACGTAGTAAATTGCCGATCACTCGTTGATTATTCCTACATATTTATAAGAAAACCCGCAACGTACCTCATGTTCTTAATTTTATACAAAAATTAAGTTACCTCAAACCATAATGGTGCCTCCTTTCTTATATTGGGTTTTCAACGTCGTTAGAAGTGTAAAATAGTGTTAAAAAGGCCTGCAATCCTACACTATTCATACACTTCTAATGGCGTTCTTTTTACATCTCATCTTATTTTTTACATTTCTTCTTTGAGCCACTCGAATGTACGTTCGGTATATGTGGACTCCCTTTTCCTTTTCTCGCATATTTTACATCTCCTTTAATGGAAAACAAACTTATTTTTGAAAGGAGAAAAACTATGTTTATGATGAAGAAAAGATCTATCAAAAAACAGGCGTTAGAGGAACTTGACAAAACTAATAAAAGATATTTTAAGATTTTGGATGCTTTTAATGACAGAACTATAGACAATGTTAAAACGATGAGTTCTGAAGAGATGTTATTGGAAGTTGACATGATCAGACTAGCTTATTTATGGGTTAAGGATAAACTATCGTATGTTAGATATGATGATTCAGAAATTGAATTCATTAACACTAGGAATGAAGAACTTAACGGTTTTAAACTTTTCAGCATAGAATGAGGCGGTATTTAAGAGATGAGATTGAAAAGGAGGAGCTCTAACATGGGCTCTTCTTTTTGTCGCATAATTTACAACTCCTTTAATGGAACAGAATCCATTAAAATTGAAAGGAGAAAAATTATGAAAAAATATTTAGCGATTCTAAATAATGATTACAACAGAGTATGCGGTAATTATGGTGTAAATGTTATTGATTTGTTTAAAACACAAATGAGACTGAGACACATAAATTATGAACATATAAAAAATAGTCAGTATTGGATTTGGACTAATGACGATGAAGCAAAATTTATTAACGATACATTTGAATGGATATCTGTTATAAAGACGGAGCTCTAACAAGGGCTCTTCTTTTTGTCGCATATTTTACATACTCTTTAATGGAATAAATAAACGTATTTTTGAAAGGAGAAAACTATGGATGATTTTATTAAAGAATGTATGGATATTTTAGAAACAAACTATGAATTGGAAAAAACAGAAAAAGCTATAAAAGATTTTAGCGAGAAAGTTGATCCTGATTTTAAAAGGGAACTACTTGACATTTTGGAAGAGGTCTAACAAGGCCTTTTCCTTTTGACGCATATTTTACAGTCTCCTTTATGAAAAGGAGGTGATACTATGACAAACGAAGAAATGGCAATGTTACTTATCATGATCGTATCATATTTTGGTTCCGAAGGTAATAATAAGGAAACAAGTAAATACGGTGATACTGTACATGGTGACGCGTTTAGTTTATGGTACAAAAACAATCGATAAGGAATCCTAACAAGGGTTCCTTTTTTTGTCGCATATTTTACAGTCTCCTTTATGAAAAGAAAACTTATAAGGAGGTTTTAACTATGGGACAAATTGAAACTTTTCCATCAGAAAAGGAACTTAAGAAGTTGAAAAAGAAAGCTGAAAGGAGAGAAAGATATGAGCGAATTAGGCAAAAATTTAGTAAAGGTTTGGATTGGTGTTGCAGTAATCCTGAGAAGGCTATTCCGTTAGGTTTAGCGGTAGGCGGTGGAGTCACGAAGATTGTGAAATCTGCGAGCAGACACGCAAAGCTTAAGGAAGAGCGAGATCTCAAGGATCTGTATATTTACGATCGGTCAACCGGATTCTATTGGAGACTTAAGAAGCCATTGACAAGCAAGCAGCAGATGGAGATCAACTTAAGGAAAACTAATGGTGAAAAGTTAGGAGATATTCTCAATAGTATGAGAGTTCTTAACTGAGTTTTTAAAGAGAGGTCTAACAAGGCCTTCTCTTTTTTTTCTCGCATATTTTGCAGCTCCTAGTATGAAAGGAGGTGAATTGCATGGCATATTTAATGACAGTTTATGCAGTTCTTTGTTTAGCCGGATTCGCATTATACAAGATAGTAAATTTTATACTATGGTGTATAGGTGGAATTGAGGATGACGAAGACGAAGAGTAGACATATTTAGATATGGGCAGTCTATTAAAAAGATTAGCCCAACAAGGGCTTTTCTTTTTTGTCGCATATTTTACAGCTCATATAATGGAAAGATTGGACTCATTGAAAGGAGGAAATTATGGATAGTATGAAAATTGCAAAAGGTGGCAAATGGAGCAAAGTGACAAAGCCATTCATCGAGCGCGAGCTTAAGAAGAAAACAGGAGTTGAAGCAAATCTGGATTTCGGTCTTGAGGCTACGACAGATGATAATGGTAAGACACATGTACACCTTGATCTTGAAGGTAATCTATCCGAAGAAGGCTGGGAGCAGCTTTTGAGACTAATCGGAGTACCGAAGATAGTAACAAAATTATTATAGGGACTAGGCCGCAAGGCCTTTTCCTTTTCGCATATATTTCAACTCCTAATATGAAAGGAGGTGCTTATTTATGGTAGATATTAGTAGAGCACTGGATTATTATAAATCGTTGACTTATAAGAAGAGAATACTTAAAGTCAAATCTGACACACCGTTGTTTATGGTGGCGATAGCCTTTATGGAGGTTGGAATAGTAGATTATACTATGAAAGTTCAAGATGGCTATGACATTATACATATGATGTGCAGCGAGACTCAATGGAAAATGCTAAGTCGGATTTTAGACGATCCAGATTTCAGAAAGTCTATTGAAGAAATGAGAAGTTGCTTTTAAGAGCGGGCCGCAAGGCCTTCTCTTTTTTCTCGCATATTTTACAAACACTATTATGGAAAAATGAAGTGGTGTGATGCGAATGTAGTAGGTGGAAATCCTACCGCCGCTTGGACACTTCGTCAGTCGTTCAAGCCATTTTTCTTTTTCTCGCATATTTTACAATTTCTATTATGGAGAAGGTTGGTGTAAGTGGTAGCATGCTAGACAAAAATCTAGAGGTTTGGGTTCGAATCCCATTTCATTCTCTTTTTATTTTTTCGGAAAGGAGGAGAGCGATGAGTACTGGATGGTGGATACTAATCATATTTGTTGTAATGGTGTTGACTATGACTCTGGCATTAATGATGGCGAGTAAGCGAATTGACAACAATCTCAATCAAAAGTCTATTGGTACTATCAAGATGGATACATCAGATCCGGATAGTCCGCCATATTTATTTATGGAACTAGAGCATGACGGTATGGAACGATTACAACAAAGCGAGTACGTGATAATGAAAGTAGATTTGAGTGGATATTTGAAATGAGGTGAATTAAATGAAACCAGCATCTGAGATAATATTTGATCCTAAGTGTGAAATTTATGAGTCATTTATGGTCATAGATACTATTGAAATTTATAACGGAGATCAAGTTATTACCACTACAATATTTCATGGTGTATATGATCGTGCAGAGGAGGCATATCAAATCGCATTACATTTGTTTGAAAAAACTAGCACGGGAGCAATCATGAAAAACGATAGTCACGAATGGCTTTGGAAAGAGGAGTTGAAAAAAAGGATGAAAAATATGCATTTAGATGGACTGACAGTAAAGAACACATACATCATTTAGTGGTAAAGAAGATATTTAGAGATAATTATTATGAGATTGTTTTTTGAAATTATGGAGGAATGAATTATGTATGTTTATTATTTTAATGGTCGAAAAAGTGATAATACACTTAACGGTGAAGTTAAAGTAATTGAGGTTGATGGGAAGCCGAAAGATATTCATTTCAGAGGTAAAGATTTGTTAGCTGTGAATTTAAAAGGCGACATTCACGGAACTACTTGGACTAAGGTTTCAAAAATTGAAGGCGAGGTATATAACAGAAGATTTTGGCTAAAAGATCTTGATTATATTAAAGCAAATGAAATAATCGATTACTATGAAAAAGAACAATTTGTGAAGAAATACGCTGCGTTAATGAGAAGTGGGTTGGTTACCATGGATGATACCCGGAGTGCACTTGATTTACCTTCGCAGAAAAAACAAACTCTATAATGGAAACATTATATTTTTCAAAGGAGGAGAATACTATGAAAGAGAAAGTTGAAAAGTATTGGAGCAAGACGAAAGAGTGGTGCAAGAAGCACAAGAAAGCGATCATCATTGTTGGTGGCACAGTGGTTGGTATTGTGATCTTTAAAAAGGGCATCAAATATGGTCGAGCGTTATATCTTACCGATACGGCGACAAGGGTTGATGAAATCACAAAGGTGTTTACCGATCCTAGTCTCGTTGGGACAGATATAGTTAGCAGTGACATGATTCAAGCCATAGATGAAGACATATTTACCGATCTAGCCATCAACATAGAAGATACGGTTCTTTCGAAGGCTATCGAACATACTACGATTGACAAAGTTTACAATCTTGGAGACATGATTAAGAAAGTAACAGTAAATATTGACACTGTATAATGTTTAAAGATTGAGCCAGCAATGGCTCTTTCTTTTGTTTTTGAAAGGATAAGAAAAATGAACTATGTAGTAATAATGCACGATGATTCGCTAGGTTATGGTGAGTATGTTCACCTTATTGGTATTTTTGATACGCGTTCATTAGCTGAAATAGCGATAACAAAATGTAAGGAACATATAAAAAAGGACCATCTTGATCTTGTCGATTTTGCAATTATAGAGACCGAGACCAATAAAATTAATTGCCCATCTTTTGACGAGCGATTTGAATGTTATCGCACCGGCTGTCGTTTGGGCGGGTATTCCGAATAAAAAGAAAGGAGAATTATATTTATGAAGATTTCAGATGTATCAGAGAAAATTTTAGCAAAGGTTGGCAAAAACATAACCAAGATCCCAGAGTCAAGTGTATGCTTTTACGATAAGGCTGCAGAGGCAGCTGACACTCTTGCTGACAAACTTAATCAGGACTGGGGTTTGATCCAGCATAGATATTTTGTCAAGTGCAACAGCATTAGTTTCATGCTTGGAGGGTGTGCAGTCGGTGCCTGCGTAGGGTTATATTTTGGTGGTAAGAAGCTGGTTGAGAAGGTTAAAGAGCTTCGGGCTTCTGGTGAAGATGAAACGCAGAATTAACAGTTCCTTTAATGGAACTATATTCTTTACATAAAGAAAGGAGAAGAACAATGGAAAACACAAATGACGAGAAAGATTTGGTGACCGTGGAAGAAATTCTAAGCGAAGTCGTAGCTCTAAAGTTAGGGGCTTTGAAGGATTTGGAACCAGGTTCAGAGGAACATTCTCGCGCAACGGAAGATGCGGCAAAGTTAGCTCGAGTATATTTTGAAGACAGACGAGCGGTAGAGGATCGGGAAGTTAATAGCGGACTTAAGATGGCACAGATAGATGCCGAAAGAGACGCTAAAACTGAAGATATTATTGAACGCAAGTGGAGTCGATGGGTTGAATGGGGGCTTAAGATTGCTGAAATAACTATTCCGGCTGTAGTGACGATTGGATGTTTGAGATTGAACAACCAGGTTTATAGAGAATCCTTAAACGAAGTGTTGAACTTTGAGACTGGCAACGCTTGGGGTGGAGGAATAACTAGATCTGTTGGTCAGAAATTGACGAGTTTCTTTGGTAAAAAGGTGTGAGTTTTAGGAGAAAGGCCTGTAACAGGGCCTTTTTCTTTTTGTGAAAGGAGAAGAAAATGAACGAAGAATCAAGACCTGTAATTGCGTTGATGAAAGCGAAAGGTGCAACCAAAGGGGAAATGGATTGGATGAACTTATATTTTGATAAGTATAATCTCGACGAGACCTATGTACAAGTGTATAAAGCCATGCAGCAGATTAAAAAGAGAAGATATCCTGGAAGATGCTACAGTATAATTAAGCGTTTGGAAGATATGGGTTATCGCTATTCCGTTGATACTTTTAAAAATGGTGAGGTATATGGTTATACGTTTGCTCTTGAAGAGGATGACGGTGACACCTTTACGATACACATTGAGGATCTTCGAGATGATCCTGATATCAACGACTTTCTTATTTGTAGTGGTACAGATTCTGGTGAAAAAGACTGGTTCGGAAATTCTATCAAAACAGAAGGTTGTGTCGAGTATTCCGCTATGAAACTCATCATGGAGTTTATAGATATTTTGAAAGGAGAAGAAAGATGAAAGGTCGTAATACACTTGGACTTCACGCGGTGGTTTACCATGACATTATTGAAGGTAAAAGTTTTGATTTTGAATTGGTTCATGTTGCGAATAATCTTAAAGGAGCTTGTGGAGCTATGTTTAATCATTTTGATAAAAACAATTCAGAATCTAAGAGATGTCTTATGCCCGGGAATGATATGGAGAACAATCAGGGCATTATATATTATGTCGTGAATCTTGAGGAGCCGCCGGTTGTTGCGTCAGACTATCAGTGGCTATCACGCTATTATATTTTGTGTAAGGAGGTTTATTGATGAAATTGTTTGACTTAATCAAAGACAAATCTCCGACAATCTTGTCAGGACTGGCTATTGTAGGAATATTTGGTACTGTCGTTTTGACAGCTAAAGCTTCATATAATGCTTGTTTTAAGATCAATGATCTTGCGGCTAAAAAGTTTAAGGAGGACGGATCGGATGAGATCACGATTACAAAAGCTGAAAAGTTTAAAACCGTATGGAAAGATTATATTCCTGCAGTTGCTGTTGGGGTTGGTACGATCGCTTGTATCGTTGGCGCTAATATTCTTAATAAGAAGAAGCAAGCGTCGCTAGTTTCTGCTTACACATTGCTTAATACAGGGTTTAAAAGATATTCTGGAAAGCTTAGAGAGCTGTATGGACAGGATGCCCATGATAAAATCATAGATGAGCTATCTGTAGAAGATGTCAATCCGAAAGATATTTTACGATATGACATGTGCGGAAACATAGAATCAGGGTTCGATGATGAGGACGAGGATACCGTTCTGTTCTGTGAAATGCTTTCTCCTAGCAAAACACCAAGATATTTTAGATCAAAGCCTACTTCAGTTATGGCTGCTTTTCTTTCTGTTAACAGAATGTATGTGCTTGGCGGGTCACCATCGGTAAATCATTTTTATGATTTCTTAGGAATCGATAGGATTGATGGTTGTGATGCTATCGGATGGGATATTTGTACTGGCATGCCATACATTGACTTTGATACGATTAAGCACACGCTCGACGATGGTGCGAAGTATTATATTATTGATACACCATATGTTCCAGACGTCCTGGAGGAATACTGTGACAACTAATCGCATATTTTACAATTGCTGTAATGGAAAGGAGGTAACGCTATATGGTTAAGAATGTTAAAGACTTGATCGTCTTAGGAGCTGGTGTTTTGGTCAGTGCAGCTGGCGCAATCATATCAGACTATAAGATGAGAAAGGCCGTAACAGCTGAAGTAAAAAGACAGCGGGAACTCAAAGACAAGAACGAAGAAGAAAAAAATGAAAATGAGGAAGCCTGAAAAGGCTCCTCTTTTGTTTTTGAAAGGAGAAGAAATGAAACTCAAACATATTTTTGACGTTGCTTCAAAAGCAGTTGTTAAAAAGAGTCCTGAGATATTTATCGGAATAGCGATAGCGGGAATGGGTGCAAGCGTCATATTTGCAGTTACACAGACACCTAAGGCTATTCGTCTATTAGACGAGAAGAAGAAGGAACTTAATACTGAACACTTAACTAAGAAGGAAACAGTTAAAGCCACTTGGAAATGTTATATTCCATCGGCTATTAGCTTTGCGGTATCGACTGGTTTGATCATTGCCTCGAACCATATCCAGAACCATAGGAATGCGATGCTTACAGCAGCTTGTTCGGCATCTGAGTCAGCCCTTCTGAATTATATCAATAAGACAAAAGAGGCTGTTGGCGAGGAGAAGGAAAGAGAAATTCGGTCAAGCGCTAATCGAGAGCGAATAAAGGATTCGTCAGTTGACGAGCACACCATACTAAACGCTAATGGCGGGGACAGACTGTTCATAGATGCTGAGACAGGAAGATATTTTAGATCCGATAAGGAGACTATTCGCAGTGTAGTGAACAGCGTAAACAGCGTTATTAATCAAACCGGATCGGCGTCGTTGAACACATATTACGATTTCTTAGGTTTGGAACGCGTTGCTAGAGGTGACGATCGAGGTTGGTGGGCTAAAGGGCCAGATACGTCCAGATATTTTGTTGAGGTGGACTTCGACTGGGACGAGTCAATAGATGCTGTGTTGGTCGATTTTGTGAATCCACCCAAAGAGCCCACAAAAGAAGATATTTGTAAGTATGACATCTACTGGTAACGCATATTTTACAATCACTGTAATGGAGAAACAAACTTCCATCAAATATTGAAAAGGAGGATAAAGAAATGGAAGACATGATTACTAATGTAACAGAGGCGACTACAGATGTAGCAGAGAACGTTGTTGATGAGGTTGCAACAGCAGCTCCGGTAGCAAGTGCTGGAAAGAACAGTTTTGGTGCAGGATTCGTAACTGGTATTCTCGCAAGCGTGGCAACTTGGGGGATTAAGAAGTTATGGGACAAGCATCAGGCTAAGAAGGCACTTAAGCCGGTTGAGGAACCTATCGACGGCGAAGCTGAGGTAGTTGATGAAAAGGACATTAAAGAAGTCTAGAGTAAACTGAAGATATTTGGAAGTTGATCACGAGGGAGGCCCTACATGGGCTTCTCTCTTTTTCTTTTGAAAGGAGAAGAGATGAAAAGATATTCTTACAGTGGCCCTGTGTGTGAATTCGGAAGAGTGGTTCAGAACAACTGGTCTGGTGAAACGATGGCTGTATCTGAGAAGAAAGCGCGAAGCAATCTTACATACCAGTGGAAGAAGAAAAACAATCGACTTCCAGGTACCGTTATTACGCTTCCGGGAAAGATATTAATGGAGGATTAGCATGGGAGACATCAATCTTGACGATTACAAATCAAACTCGAATGCTTCCAAAACCGATGTTCCGGTAGAACGAAAAGTCGAACCGGTTATATCTGGAGGATCGAGATTAGCTAAGAAGGGACCGGTTAAAAGGTTCTTTGGAAAGATATTTGGAGACTATGATCCTAGTTCTAAGTCGATCTTTACGAACGTTGTGGTTCCGCAACTTAAGAAGATGTTGGATGACAGTTTCCACACTTTCTTATTTCCTAATGGGGGAAACAACGATAGGAGACCTGATCGTATGTCACGCATATCCTATCGCAACTACTACGACAACCGGGACGACTTCCCGAGAGAGACTACCAAGCCTCTTCCTGCAGGGGTGATGGATTACGACGACGTTATATTTGAAACACGCGGTAAAGCAGAACGTGTTCTGGAAGGTATGCATGAACATATTGAAAGATATCGTGTGGTTAGTGTAGCGGATTTTTATGACATGTCTGAAATTGACGACATGAGCTACACGACAAATAGATACGGTTGGACAGATCTCCGAACGGCAAGAGTTGTACCGTATGGAAGAGAATACAAGATTCGGTTGCCTAAGGCAATGCCGATAGATTAGGAGGATATTTATGAACTTATCGCTTAACGAGATCGTCCTTGATAGATATGAGCAAGCCACACAAGTGCTCGAATCTATGAAGCAATGCATTGGAAAATTTGGAGAGGTAACTGTTGCAGATATTTGTGATTTGGCAGGGGTTACATCTACGATGCACAATTCCACAAAGTATGGATGGAAGGATATTTCTTCAGTAAGAATAGAAGAGGATGGGTTAGGACATTTTTCTCTCGTTCTTCCTGATCCGATACTACTCGAAGAGGAAGACCGGATATGTGTAGAACTCGATAAACCTGATATGGTAAACCACCCACCTCATTATATTTCGGAGACTGGAATGGAAGTCATAGACGTTATTGAGGCTTTTACATTTGATCTCAAGGGTATTGAGGCAACTGATACTGGAAACATCATCAAGTATATTTGCCGGTGGAACACAAAGAACGGTCTTCAGGATTTGAAGAAAGCACAGTGGTATTTGAATCACTTGATTAAGCATATTGAAGAAAAGGAGAAGATGACTAATGAAGATTAGTGGATTATTCAGAGTTATTAAAAACTCATCGATTAAGTACAGCCCGGAGATATTTGCTGGGCTTGGTTGTGTTGGTCTTGTGGCAGCGGGTGTAATTGCCTGCAAGAAGACACTCAAGATTACAGAGATCAAAGAGAAGAAGAAAGATATTCTCGATCAGATCGACGAAATGGAAAAGAATGGTCTCGCAGATGAGAATGTTGAGTATACAGCAGAGGACGCTGCTAACGATCGTAGGATCGTTAAAGTCAAGACAGTTCTCGATTACGTAAAGTTATATTCTGTACCGGTTGGAATAGCTATAGTTTCGGTAGGTAGCATAATCTGGGGTCATAAGATCCTTCGTAAGAGGAATGGCGCGCTTATTGCGGCATATACAGCGATTGATCAGAGCTTCAAGGAGTATAGAAAGAGAGTTGTGGAGAAATTCGGAAGTGACGTTGATCGCCAGTTCAAATTTGGCACAGATATTGTCGAAGAAAAGAGCAAGGTTAAGGATGAAGATGGCAAGACAAAGACGGTAACCACAAAGAAAGAGGTTATTAATGGACCGTTAAGATATTCTGCTTATGCGATCATCTACCAGGATGGATGCAATGGTTGGTCCGAGGATCCTGAAGACAGTAAGGAATTCCTTATACGTCTGGAAAAGATATTTACGGCTAAACTTAGGCATGACGGCTATCTGTTCCTGAATGATGTTTATGAAGCTCTTGGTGTTAAGAAGACCAAGGCTGGACAGATCGTAGGATGGATTTACAAACCCGAAGATCCTACACGGGACAATTACGTTAGCTTCAACATATTTAACGATAAGTCAGCAGCCAGCGGTAGATTTGTGAATGGGTACGAACCGAACGTTATCATTGATCCGAATGTGGATGGACCGATCATAGATCTCATCTAAGGAGGTATGTGTGAAAAGATATTTGATTCTGGCGTCTCTGATATTGCTTACTGGATGTGGTAAGCAAGAGGTAGCAACTACGGAAGATATTTCAACAGAGGTAATCACTACCGAACAGAAAACAGAGGCGCCTACAACCGAGAAAAAAACCCGGGGGGAGACTGCAGAAGTCGAACTTGAGTTGTCTGGGAAGACTAGTGAAGATAGTTATATTTCTTTAGAAGTTAAAACAACAGAGACTACTGAGGCTTCAACTGGGGAAGTCGATATTGACGGCTATGGTTGGGTACAGCTGCAGTATGACAAGACGTATCATATTATGGAGAACCATCTTACTCGGTCTAATGGGTCTATTCACGTGTTTGGACATCGCGAGACATGGTACAGCACAAATGAGAGCTGTGGAAAAGCTACCGCTGTTGATATTCCAGGGAAACATATAGCCAATGACGGCACTATCCGAGACAAGGATGGCTATATCTGCGTGGCATCGAGCGACTTACCATTTTACTCCATAGTGATGACTTCAGTCGGTCCAGGTAAGGTATATGACTGTGGTTGTAGTCATGGCACTATCGACGTTTACACTAATTGGTAGGAGGATATTTATGTTAGATCAGGAACGAGCTGAGTACATTAATCAGCTCAAGAATGTTATAGACGAGTATAGTAACCCTAACAAATACTTCGAAGCAGGGATCTTGAGAGGTATATTTTACGCGGTTACTATGTTTGAGCATGGTAAGGACTATGCTGATAAGAAAGTTGATATGAAAAATCCATAAAGGAGGTAACACAATGACCAAGTTATATTTTCTGGTAGGTTTGGTGGTTGGCGCGGCTGCCGGATCTGTTGTATCTTGGCGACTTCTTAAAAAGAGATACAGCGAATTGGCCGATAGAGAGATCGAGTCTGTAAAAGAGGAGTTTGCCAAGGAGAGAAAGATATTTGTCGAAGAGAAAGAAACAGAGATCAAAGCGAAAGTAGCTACCGACAAGCCAGATATTATGGATTATGCTAAAGTCGTTAGTAAAGAGGGGTATACGAATTATAGGAAACCCGAAGAATCCACAACCAAAGAAGATGAGCCATATATTATCAGTCCTGAGCTTTTCGGAGAACTTGATGACTATGAGTGTGTAACTGTTAAGTATTATGTTGAAGACGGAATCTTGACTGATGATAATGACGAAATGGTTGACGATCCTAGTCATATTATTCCTGTAGAAGGACTGGACAGAGAAGATTCCCTCGATGTTATCTACACAAGGAATGATATTCTCAAGGTCGATTATGAAATTATCATCACACTTGATTCTTACGACGATGTATTAGCCGAAAAGCCATATCTCAATAGCGCGAGGTTAACGGATGAATAGGATCGATATGCGAGAAGACTATTTTAAGTGGATATGTAGTCTTGTTTGTGATCGATCGAAAAGTATACCCTATAAGAAGTTGCTAAGATATTTGTTTGATACTGACTTCATCTATGTTCTTGAACGTGATGAGAATAGGGCAATTGATGGTTGTGATCTCCGTTATCGATATGGGTATTGTAATGATATTCCACAGGATGTAATCAGCGAGTACCTCAATGATCGTAAATGCAGCATGCTTGAGATGATGGCTGCTTTAAGCAATCGAATAGAAGAAAATTTAATGTCTGATTGGGATTGCGGAGATCGAACTGGTAAATGGTTTTGGGAAATGATCCATAATTTAGGACTCGATAAAGCTCAAGACTCAAGGTTCAATCTTCAGAAGGTTTCTAAGATTATTGATATTTTCTTACATCGTGAGTATGAACCGGATGGCACCGGTGGGTTAATTAGAATCCCAAATTGTGATCGAGATCTACGTACTGTTGAAATTTGGTATCAAGTAAATTGGTATTTATCTGAATTTTATTAGAAAGGAGAAGAAAATGGAGAACTTTCTTTGTATGTTGATGAAACAGCAAAAGCGAACAAACGCATTGCTTATCGCTGGAATTATATTTTTAGCGTATGAGAATCAAAAACTCAATAAAAGAATAGAGGAGCTCGAATTAAATCGGAGGTAGTTAAGATGTTAGACTTTTTTAGAATTTCCACGCGCCCATCAAAACGCGGTGTAATAGAAATCTATCCAAAGTTTATTGTCGAAAAAAGCTCTGATTTGATGATTCGAGGTGGGGACTTTTACGCAGTATGGATTGATGAGAAAAAACTCTGGTCTACAGATGAGATTGATGCTCTTCGGTTGATTGATCATGAATTGGATATTTTTGCTGAAGAGAACAAAAGTAAATTTGATGGAACCATTAGAGTTCTTCATATGTGGGACGCTGAGTCTGGAATGATTGACAAATGGCACAAGTATTGCCAAAAGCAACTTCCGGACTCTTTTCATATGTTGGATGAAAAAATTATATTTTCCAACTACGAAACCTCAAAGAAGGACTTCGCTTCCAAAAAGTTACCGTATCCATTAGAGCCTGGTGAATGCCCATCATACGATAAGATCATCTCGACGTTATATTCTGAAGAAGAACGACGTAAGATTGAGTGGTCTATTGGTGCAATCATATCTGGAGACTCGAAGAAGCTTCAGAAATTTGCGGTTCTGTATGGTGAGGCTGGAACTGGTAAGTCAACAATACTGAATATTATTCAAAAGTTGTTTGAGGGGTATTATTCAGCATTTGACGCTAAGAGTCTTGGTTCATCTAATAATTCTTTTGCACTAGAAGCGTTTAAAAGTAATCCACTTGTAGCGATACAGCATGATGGTGACTTATCCAGAATAGAAGATAATACCCGATTAAATAGTTTGGTATCTCACGAACTTATGACAGTTAATGAGAAGTTCAAGTCTACATATTCTAATAGATTTAATTGTTTCTTGTTTATGGGTACAAACAAGCCTGTTAAGATCACAGATGCTAAATCTGGTCTGATTCGAAGACTTATTGATATTTCTCCATCCGGTAATAAGTTACCAACGCGTGAGTACAACACTCTTGTTAAAAGAATAGATTTTGAGCTTGGGGCTATTGCCGATCATTGTCTGCATGTATATTTGGACAACAAAGATGCATATGACAACTATATTCCTACGGCTATGCTAGGAGCTTCGAATGACTTCTACAACTTTATAGAGGACTCCTTCTTTATATTTAAAGAGCATAACGGAGTAAGTCTTAAAGCTGCTTGGGAGATGTACAAGACGTATTGTGACGATGCCAAAGTTTTATATCCGTTTAGTCAACGAGTATTCAAGGAAGAGATGAAAAACTATTTTCACGAGTATAGAGAACGCTTTACTGACGAAGATGGTAACAGGATAAGAAGTTATTTTTACGGGTTTAAAGACGACAAATTCTCATACAAAGAGATGAGCCCAAAAGAAGAAAAAACTGCTCCATATTCTATTCTGTTTGAGGAACAGGGGTCTATATTTGATAAGGAATGTTGTGATTGCTTTGCTCAGTATGCTACAGAAGATGAAGTTCCCATGCAAAAGTGGAATAAAGTCACGACTAAATTATCTGATATTGATACGTCAAAGGTCCACTATGTTAAAGTTCCAGAGAACCATATTGTTATCGACTTTGATATTCCTGACGAGACTGGTGCTAAGTCATACGAAAGGAATCTAAAAGAAGCAAACAAATGGCCTCCAACTTATGCGGAGCTTAGTAAATCTGGTGCCGGCATACATCTTCATTATATTTACACTGGAGATGTGACAAGACTTCAGAGAGTTTATGACGATCATATCGAGATTAAAGTATTTACTGGCAATTCATCACTTAGAAGAAAATTGACAAAATGCAATAATATGCCTATTGCTACATTGAGTTCCGGATTACCATTGAAAGGAGAAGAAAAAAAGGTGGTAAGTAAGGACACAATCAAAAGTGAAAAAAGCTTACGTAACTTGTTGTTAAGGGCTCTTAACCGTGAGATTCACGAGAACACGAAGCCCAGTATTGACTTCATCGTTAAGATATTAGACGAAGCGTATGAGAGCGGTCTCAAGTATGACGTTACTGATATGAAGGGTTCCATAATCATGTTTGCTGCTAAGAGTACACACAAGTCTGATGTTTGTTTGAAGCTTGTCGATGAAATGAAGTTCAAATCTGACGATCCATCTGAGCCAATTGACAGTGAAAAGAAGAAGATAGCATTCTACGACATAGAGATATTTCCTAATTTGTGTTTAGTATGCTACAAATTTCCCGGGGAGAAAAATAAGGTTATCAGATTATTCAACCCGACCCCTAATGATATTGAGCATTTACTCAAGTATCGTCTTATAGGCTTTAACTGTCGTAGGTATGACAATCATATTCTATATGGCATCTTGATGGGTTATACGAATGAACAGTTGTTTAAATTATCAATGCGGATAATTAACAATGACAAAAATGTATTGTTCAGGGAAGCATACAATCTGTCATATACTGATATTTATGACTTTGCATCTTCTGACAATAAGAAGAGTCTGAAGAAACTGGAAATCGAGATGGGCATCCATCATGAGGAACTTGGTATACCGTTCGATAAGCCTGCACCGGAAGGAATGTGGAAAATAGTTGGTGATTATTGCGAAAATGATGTAATCGCTACAGAAGCTGCATTCGAATATTTGAAGGCTGACTGGACAGCTCGTCAGATTCTGGCAGACTTAGCTGGAATGACTGTAAATGACACAACCAACACACTAACTCAACGAATCATATTTGGATTGGAACGTAATCCGCAATCTCAGTTCATGTATCGAAACTTAGCCCTTCCTGTAACTGATATTCCTGACGCAATGATGGAATTCCTAAATGATGCATGCCCTGAGATGATGGCACAACCGTTCATAGCATATGATGGTGGTGAAAGCATTCTTCCATATTTTCCTGGTTATGTTAAGGAGTATGGCAAATCCACATATCGAGGAGAAGAAGTTGGTGAGGGCGGATACGTGTATGCAGAGCCAGGGATGTATGGCAATGTTGCGTTGCTTGATATTTCATCGATGCATCCGCATTCGGTAATAGCCGAGTATTTATTTGGACGTTTCACAGAGGCTTTCTATGATATTGTCGAAGGACGAGTGTCAATTAAGCACGAATCTTGGGAGGTCTTGAATGATATTCTAGGCGGCAAATTAGTGCCTTACGTCCAAAAGGTTAGAAATGGTGAGATGAAGTCAAAAGACCTCGCAAATGCGCTTAAAACGGCTATAAACAGCGTCTACGGGCTCACATCGGCATCATTTGTCAACCCATTCAAGGATCCGCGCAATATTGACAATATTGTAGCTAAACGTGGCGCGTTATTTATGGTAGATCTTAAGCATGAGGTGCAGAAACGGGGATTCACCGTGGCTCATATTAAGACGGACTCAATCAAGATACCAGATG
>Ga0326513_10001212_pt1 | contig 20969 bp, 25 predicted proteins | sample 2_2465_0518_D_FD_203654 | JGI IMG/M metagenome (GOLD analysis project Ga0326513, IMG submission 203654) | Bovine rumen microbial communities from UC Davis, California, United States - 2_2465_0518 | ecosystem: Host-associated > Mammals > Digestive system > Stomach > Rumen | place: USA... | reverse complement strand
CGTTTCTCCTTGTGTTAGGTCAAAGTTTTGCGGGGCTTTCGTCGGTTCGACTTGTACTTGTTAGAGTTCTGTAAAACAATGGAGTCATGATTCCAGCCCCGCCTGCCTCAGAATCGTTAGTTCATCCTCGGCATTCTTGTCGCCCTCCGGGTGCGGTTCTATCCGTAAGGGTTGCGTTGTGTCAAACTATGCACCCATCGGGCAAATGTTGGCAGATGTAGCGGATTCCAGGTTGCCAGAGTCTCCTCTGTCGGATTTGAATTCCCCATCCTCGCGGGTAGGGGCATCTGCCGTAAACTTGCGGGCGTTGTTTTACCGAGGTGCGTGACCGCGCCCAATCCTCGAAATATGCCGGAACGGGTCGAGCCGTTCCTACCGCTGCATCTCCGCCCGTGCGGTCCGGATGACATACCCCGAGATGCTAGAGAACCGTTTTTCGAGTATTCGTAGTGTTACGAACTCCCACGTCCCATAAGGGGCGTGTTTTCACGCCTTCTTTTTCCGTGGCTTTCAAGTCCGCAAGCGTCGAATAGAGAACGAATCCCGTCAACCGTTTGTTGATTAAGATACCCCTTCAAAAGAAGGTGTCCACCGCTGAATCCGTGCGCTGGGGCTTCGTTCGCAGGCACTCGCCTGCTAGTGGCATCCCCGGATTCGAACCGGGCCGGAGGGGTATGGGGACCTGCTCGCGGGCACCTGCGATGCCGTACACTTCCAGTTGTCTTCGGAGTCTTGTGTGGAAGTGTGAAGCTGTACTGACTCGTTCAGGTTCGCCCCGTATTCCCCGGCGGCCGGGGCCACGCCGCCTTAGCCGGAGAAACGGCTAGAATGGCAGGTCGTCATCGCCGGCGGGCGCGCTGTTGCCCTGCGTCGCACCGTACTGGTCCGGGCTCGGCTGGTGCTGCGGTGCGCGCTTCTGCGCGTTCTTGAGCGCGGAGTTGTACTTCGCCGCAAGCTTCTTAGCCTGGGTGCTGTCCATAGGCTTCACTCCGCGACGTGCGTAGCTTCCCGCAGCGTTCATGAACTTCACCTTCTCGTAGGAGTTGTCGTTGTAGTCTTCCCACTCGGTCGTTATCTCGACCACCGTGCCGACCATCAACTGCGAGTCGTTGAGGTCCGCCATGTTGTCGGAATTGAACCCGATCTCGCGGAGCGTGCGGCACGTGTTCTCGATGGCCTTGTCGGAGAGCCACAGGTCGGCGTAGAAGGTCTTGTCCACCGGCTGCTGCGCGTCAAGGTCGTAGGTGGCCTTGAGCGAGAACTTGATGCTCGGCGTGTGGGTATTCTTGGACTCGGCGAAGCCGTGGCCCGTGATGGTTGCGGTATAGTTAGCCATTGTCGGCCTCCTTGATTGCGTTCTTTACGTTGTTCAGTGCCTTGCGGAGCTCCGTCGCGGTGTGCGGCTTCTTGAGCCACTCTATCGTCTTGTCGGCCTTGTCGACCGGCAACTCCCCGACGAGGTTCTCGATTTCCTTGACGAGCTTCTGTTCGTCGCCTGCCCCGTGCGTGATGGCTTCCAGGATGGAGCCCATGTCGAGAGGCATCTGTTCCGGGAGCCCGAAGCGGTTCTTCGCGTCCCAGGCTGCGGAGTGCGTCGTCTCGACGACACGGGTGTCGCCGCCGTAAGCCTTGGCCTTGAGCCCGTCCTTGCGCGTGAATACCTCGAAGCGTGCGAACAGGACTGCGTCCGCCCATTCCTTGAAGATGCCGCCGACCTTGGCGTTGATCTTGCTCTCGAAGTGGTCGTAGTCCTCGCCCGTCGGGTTCTTGACCGTCTTGAGCTGGCTGTGGCTCAACAGGAGGACATTCATCCCCGCGGCGTTGACCTTGTCGAGACGCGCGATAAGCTGTCTCGCCTCGTTCTGCGCGAGCACGTAGCCCTTGCCGTATCCGAAGTCCTCGATGTGCTTGATGTCAGGCTTCTTCGCTGCGGCTACCACATAATCGTAGAGCATGGGTTCGAGCCAGTCGAGCGTGTCCACGACGAGCGTCTTGAAGTCGCCCGGGTCTGCGGCGATGGCGTCGATGAACTCGAGAGCCTCCTTCCAGGACTTGGGCGTGAAGTTCGGGACGTCCTCGAACTGCGGGCCGACCAGGCCGGACTCCGAGCACATGAAGACGGGGCTCGGCATGTTGGCCCCTGCCGTGGACTTGCCGACGCCTTCCACGCCTATGAGCATGATCTTGGGCGGGCGTGTGGTGGGGCCTTTCTTGATAAGGGATTTGATATCCATTTTCCGTTTCTCCTGTTGTTAGTTGTTTGTAAGTTCTTCGTTCGGGTCTTCCGCATTCCTGAACAGCGTCACGTCGTCGATGTCTGCGCACCCCGAGCACACGTCGAAGAATTCGCACTTGCCGTAGCTCTGGCAGTTCTGCGGGTTGCGCGAGAAGCGTCCGAGGCGCTGCGCGTCAGCGATTTCGCGGCCAACGGCCCACATATCGAAGAGGTAGTCGGTGAGGTCGTCGGCGCTGCGGGCGACTTCCACGCGGGCGTAGTAGTAGTCGGGGCGCTGGATGATGTCCAGCTCGAGGCGGTGATACCATTCTTCCGGGGTCTCGTCGAATTCGCGGCACTTCTTGGAGAGGCTTCCGTCCTTGTTGTACTTGCGCTCGTCCTCGGGCGTGGCCTTGTACGGCTTGATGGTGGGCTTGCGAATCACGTCGTAGAGGCAGTTCTCCACGTCGTAGCCGTTGGCCTGCGCTCCCACGTAGTAGCCGGACACCTGGCCGTCGATGGCGAGGCGGCGCCAGTAGTCGGAGCCGGGACCGATGTCCTGCGACGTGGTCTTGTGTTCGATGATGTAGAGCTTTCCCGAGGATTTTTCGCGGGCTACGGCGTCGATCTTGCCTGCGAGCACCCAGGTCTTGGAGATGCCGCCGGTCTCGGGATTCATGAGCGGGGCCTCGAAGTAGACCTCTGCGGCAACCTTCTCGAAGCGTTCATCGTCGTCGCGCTCCCATCTGTCGAGGTAGCCTTCGTAGAGAGCCTTGAGGGTCATGTCGCGGTACGGGTCGCCCGTGTTGAACGACGGCTCGCCGTCGCCTTCACCTTTCGCCCTGGAGGAAGAACCGCCCCACACTCCCTCGAGGAGCGAGTGCATGGCTGTCCCGAAGCCGAGGGCGTCGGAAGGTATGACGGGTCTCTTTCCCTGTACGTAGAAGAGCTGGTAAGCCCTGTGGCACGCTGCGAACTTGTTGCGAGCGCTGTTGGTAAGTTTTTGCATTTTGTCCCCTTGTTGTAAAAAGAAGGGGCTCCCGGATGTAAGAAGGATAGCGAGAACCGGGAGCCCCCAAAATTCTCGCGTGTTGGGTGATTAGTAAATGTTGATGACTTCAAACGGAACTTTGTTTAAGAAACAACCGTAAGCGTAATCGCAGGCTCCGCAAAAGCTGGATGTTTTATATTCTTTGCCGTCGCTTGCGATAGTCCAGGACTTTGCGTTTTCGTCAATATTGAAAGTCTTTTGAATGTTCATGTCGCTATCCTTTTTTTTTCGTGGGCTTTATCGCCTCACATGTAAACAATATACATTAGCGTAAGTGTATTGTCAATAGTTTTTTTTTAAAAGCGTGTAAAAAATTTTTATCCGAGCAGGACCGTCTCGAACTCGTTCTCGAGAGCCCTCGCCAGGTCCGCCTTGACGCGGATCACCCGGCCCTTCGCGGCCCTGTATACGAGGCGCATGGCCTCGGGGACTTCTTCTCCGGCCACCACCTTCTCGGCGATGTTCACGGCCACGTTCTGCACCTCGCGGACCGCCCTGTCGTGTTCGGCCTCGAGACTTTTCAAGTCTTCCATGTTCATTTTCTTTCTCCTGTTGATTAGTTGTGCATTTTGTCAGTATGTCCGCGCGAGCTGGTTGGCGGTCCATTTCGCCGTGGCGAAGTCCGACCCGCCGCGCCTGATGCGGTCTACCTCCGCGAGCACCTTCCGGTTCGTGGACGCCTCGCCTGAAACCGTGAGGTACGCCCTGGACTTGTCGCCCGTCACCGTGAAGATGGTGTTCGAGCGCGTGCTCTTAATCTCGTAGTTCATATTGTCCATTCGCTCTCCGGTACGTTGAGTGTGATACCAAGCTTGTCGCAGCGTGCCTTCACCATGGGCAGCATCTTCGCCTTTTCCGGCCAGGCCTTGAGGAATGCGTCCTTTATCCGTCTACCGTTGTGCCATTCGAGCGCGATGCGGACGGGATGGTCCAGGTTGTCGGGATTCTTCCCTTCGGTGTAGTAGCGTTGCGCGAAGTATTCCATCACCGGCGTAAACGTGGAGAAGAACTGGTCCCGCTCCTGCGGGAACTTCCACGTGTAGCGCCCGTCCACCTTGTCGTGGACGTGTACGTGGCAGAACTGCGAGTACATCGAAGGCCCGAGAAGCCAGCACAGGTGCTGCATGCCCCTGTCCCTGTTGATGGCCTTCTCGTTCGGAGTAAGTAGTCTGTAGCTCATGCGGACCTCCGGTTTTCCTTCCTGGTGGAGCACCACGTCCTGACGTAGGCCTTCCAGCTCGTGACCTTCTTTCCGTCAGCGGTCTTTCCGCCGCGTTCCATTGTCGCCTTCCAGCACTCGTAGGCGTCCGCCGTGTCGAGCCCCTCGGCCTCGGCGAAATCGTAGACGAGCTGCTTGTCGGCTGGCATGGGTCCAGAAGGCCTTCCTCCCCTCGATCCGTTCTCCTGCGACACCTCGCAGGCCTTCCTCGCCTTGTCGAAGGCTTCCCTGGCCCTCTGCGACTTCTTGAGGTCGCCGGTCACGAGGGCCATGCGGAACAGGTACTCCTCGCGTCCGAGCGTTGCGAAGTCTATGGTCCCGTTCTCGTCGCGGAATCTGTCGTTAAGCATGGCGAGGTCGGCTATCCATATCTTAACCCACTTTGGTGTCATCGGCCAGCCTCTTGTGTTCGTTGGCGAGCGCGAGCCCGATGGCGTCGGCCTGCGATACGGTGACGCCGAGCTGTTCCGAGTACGCCTTCTGCAGGTCTGGGATCAGCTCGGCCTTCTGCCTGGGCACGGGTTTTACGATGAAGTCTTGGGCCATCTTTACTCCTTGATAAGGTTCTTTCCAAAGAAAGATAAAAAATAATTTTTAAAAAAGCAATAGAAAAAAGTAAAAATTTTTATAAAAAGTTTCTAAAAACCGACAAACCAAAACAAAACCTAATTAAAACCTACGGGTTTCGTTTAGCTTTAAAAAACCAAAACCAAAATTAAAGCTAAATAAAACCTACAGGCTAACCTAAACAAAAGCAAAACAAAAGCTAAATACTAACCTAAACAAAACAGACTCTAGAAGCTAGAAGAGTAAGATGCTAGAATCTAGAACAGATTTAGTACCATTGTACAGGTTTTACCATTCACAGACCTATGTCCATAACACCCTCTTTACTCGGCGCGTGCGCGCGAGACGAGGGGTGCTTTCACACGGTCCATGGTTTTCAAAAACAATATAAACTAACAATACACACATACAACCTAACGTGCGGGTCTAATGGCCCTTTTCCCGTGTTTCACCGTTTGCTTTCATCCTTGAAAGTTTCTACTTTAAACCGAGAGGTGCGATTATGGCTTTGACTTTGAAAGAACTCGACAACCGTTTGAAGGTCCAGGAGGACCTCGTCCTAAAACTCGCGAAGGAAGTGGAAGACCTGAAGGCCGCTGTCGCTTCCTCGGGGCCCCTTGCGTCCAGCGACATCTCCGACAGGCTCGCGAGTGTAGAGAAGGGTCTCGCAGAACTCAAGCCGAAGCCCGTCACGAGAAACGCGGAGAACCCGTTCACGTTCCGCTAGGAGGTCGCCATGGCTACGAAGTCCAGGAAGACCGAAAAGGCGGAGGCCAAACCAAAGAAGGAACCGAAGCCCCGCATCCCTACCTCCTCGCATCCGTACAAGCGAACAGGAGCCCACAAGCAGGCTCCCGCGAACGGGAATTCGAGACTCGCACGCACTTTCATCCCCGAGACGAAAACCTTCCGCGAGAAGCAGGGCTTCCTCGGTCGCAAGATGCGCGAAGACAGGCGCCCGATGGTCGAGAAGCTGCGCGAGGGTATCAAGTGGATGAACGAGAAGTTCGTCATCACCTTCAAGCACCGCTCCGAATGCGTAGACCAGCACGAGTACGAGTGCCTCATGATTACACACGCCGCCATCTCCGACTTCACCGTCCAGGCGTTCATCTTCTCGCTCTTCTCGCTTGTCGAGGAGCTGCCGTACATCTCGCACTACTTCTCGCCGCTCAAGTACGCGGAACAGTACAAAGAAGATTCGGACCGCGAGGAGTTCAAGTCCGTCATCGAGGACCTCGAGAAGATTTTCGTACAAACTAAAAAAGACCTCAAGAAGTACATCGAGAACGATGCCTACTTCCTCAACGCGCAGACGCGCTCCCACACCATCTGGTTCCTGGAGCACTTCTTCAAGACCGACATAGAGGAACCCGACGCACCGACGTCCGGCAAGGTGGTCTTCGAGGTGCAGGTTCCCGAAGCCATCCCGCAGGAGGTCCTCGATGCAATGGGGAGCAAGTGACGGAGACAGGCTCAAGATTTCGCCCTTCCAGCAGAAGCTGATATTCGCGGACAACGAGTTCACGCTCGCGTGCTGCGGGAGAGCTTCCGGGAAGACTTCCGGCGTGACGTGCCGCCTGGCGTACAGGAATGTGAACTTCGGGCGCTCGGCCATGCTTATCGCCCCGACCTTCGGTCTTATCCGCGAGACCATCATGCCGGCCACGCAGGAGTGGTTCGAGAAGTTCCACGTGAAGTACAAGGCCAACCTAACCGAGCACACAATCGAGACGCGCTACGGGAAAATCGTGTTCCTATCCGGGACGCGCCCGGACAGTCCGCGCGGCTACACCAACCTCGAGGACTTCTACTGCGATGAGGCGGCGTACGTTCCGAAGAAGGCCATCAAGAACGGCTTGCTCGCCTGCCGTTCCAACAAGGGACTCTCCACGACCCAGTGCTACACATCCACCGGGCTCGCCGGTTCGTACTTCAACAAGATGGCGAAGGCGCCGCCCGTCGTTGACCATCTCATTCTCACCGCGTCAACGTTCGACAACCCGTTCACGACCGCGCAGTACAAGCGCACCGTCTACGAGTCCCTGCTCGACACACCCGCCTTCCTGCGTCAGGAGCTCTTCGGCGACCTTGATGCCGAGGAAATGAACCTCGTTTTCCCGCCATCATCCTTCGCCACGGTGCGCCGCGTTTCCGGTGGCCGCAAGCGCTGCGGCATCGACTTCGCCTACGAGGGCAACGACACGACCTGCATCTTCGCGGTGGACGACTGCGGCATAGCAGAGAAGAAGGTCATCGGGAAGGACAACGGTCGGAAGTGCTTCGAGGAGTTCAAGCGGATGCACCAGAAGTGGGACTTCGAGTCCCTATCGCTCGACCATACGGGCGGCTTCGACGCGGGCTTCATCGTACTCATGGAACAGGAGAAAATCAAGGTACCTGTCAACAAGGTAAACTTCGGCGCTCCGTCGCCTGACCCAAAGTTCGCGAACATGAGGGCGTACATCTACTTCAACGCCCGCCGCATGATTATCGAGAACGGCTTCTACATCGGGGACACCGACGTGGAAGACGAGCTCGTACCGCAGACGTACTTCATGAACAACTCCGGGCAGATACAGCTCACCCCGAAGAAGTACATCAAGAGCATCATCGGGAAGTCCCCGGACCAGGCTGACGCCATGTGTCTCGCCTGCTACCGAGGAGACCCGCAACCATTGACAGAAGAAACCGAGGAAGAATTCATTCCCGCACCAACAAGGAGCTACTAATGGCTAACGAAAACGAAGAAGCGGTAGACATCGTACCGCAGGACATAAACCCGCAGGCTGCGCTCCCCTCGCCGGAAGAGGAACGCAAGATCATCGAGGACATCGTCGAGATGGCCGAGAAGTCGAACGACTACTTCAACGTGGAGAACGAGCGCAAGCGCGACGACGCCCGCGTATATGCCGACGTGGTAGCCTTCAACGAGGTGGACATAAAGGCCATGACGGCGAACCGCGCAACGGCAACGGTGAACCCGCTACCTCTCTACGTCAACGCGACAAAGAACCTTTTCCTCACGAACCCATTCAAGGCGCAGGTGGAGGCGAGGAACGGCGACAAGTTCCGCGACTTCCTGGACCAGCAGCTCCAGGAAACCTTCACGAACAGCGACGCAGACGTGTCCGTGTTCTCGGAAGGGCTCCAGGACATCCTCGAGGAGGGCGGCTCCTTCATGTACCTTACGACCGAGGATGGCCGCATCGAGATTAACTTGGCATACGAGCCGAGCGCCTGCATCTTCGACCCGTGCTCCCGCAAGCTGGACGGAAGGGACGCGGAGTTCTTCGGCATCGTCGAGCAGCTCCCGTACGACAGGGTGAAGGATATGGCCGAGGCCAACGGCGTCACCATCCCTAGCAAGGAAAGAATCCAGCAGACGAAAACGTGGAGCTTTGCGAACTATAACTCGTCAATCGGCTCCGTGAACCTTGTCCACTTCTACCGCAAGGACGCGCAGGGCGTGTGGTTCATCCAGGTGGTGGGCGACAAGGTCATCAAGCGCGTGCAGTTCAAGGGGCTCTCGTGCCTGCCGGTCGTCCCGATTTACGGGCAGCGCTTCAAGGATGACCGCAAGAAGTTCTACAAGGGTTTTGTCCGCGACACCAAGCACCTCTGCAAGATCGTGAACGGCTGCTACGTTTCGCTGTGGGAGCGTGTGAGCGTCCCGAGCGTACCCTACACCGAGGTTTCCGCAGAGTCCATCGAGAACCTCACAAAGGACTACGAGAACGACATGGCCCGCTACAAGAGGTACAAGGCGTATACGAAGAAGGGAGAATCCTGGGTGGAACTTCCGAAGCCGAACCGCGTCGACCCGGTCGTCATGACCGCGGACCTCATCCCCGTCATCAACGACTCGCTAAACAAGATTTCGCGCATGATAGGAATCCCGGAAGAGGGCCTCGGCTTCAACGCATCCACGGAGGTGCAGAAGACCGCCGCCGAAATCCTCACGCGCTCCTCCGCACTCGTGACGAACGTCTCGCACTACTACCGCCATTTGCAGCGCTCCATCCAGCACGTGGCCGAGGTCATCGTGGAGATGCTCTGCATCTACAACAACATGGAGAACACCTACTCCGTGAAGCTGCTCAAGGGTCCCGAGGACGCGCTCAAGAGGGAACAGAGACGCCAGCAGATTCTCGCCTTCCAGAGCCTCGCCCCGGAAGCGGTGAAGCCCATCCTCCTCGCCGAGGCCATCAAGACAGGCGACTTCGAGAACGCAGAGGCAATCGCCGCGGCCATCTACACGACCCTCCCGCCGGAAATCAAGCAGGCCCTCGGCCTTGACGGCGGCGTTGACATCGTGGCGCTCCAGCAGCAGGTGGCGCTCCTCACGCAGCAGAACCAGCAGCAGGCGCAACAGGTGGAGGACTACCGCCGCACCATCGACGCGGACATCATCGCCGGGCAGAACCAGCTCGTCATCACCCGCATGAACAACGAGGCGGCACTCCGCTCGAAGCTCGTCGAAATCGAGGCGAAGGCCATGGAGAACGAGAAGGACCGCCAGCTCGAGCTCGCAAAGATGAACGGTGAGCAGAGGGCGGAAGCCGAGCGCCTCTTCATCGAGAGCCGCAACGCCGACACCAGGGCACGCGATTCCGTCGTGAAGGCCCTACAGGAAGCAGAGCGCCTCCGCCTCGAGTCCGAGAAGTTCCGGGCCGACCTTATCGAAAAACTCGGGCAGTCAATTAACAATACACTTACGAACAAACTAAACGCACCGGGAGTGGCGGTATAACCGCCTTTTCCCGTTTGCATTTTTGAAATTTTTAAATTATTTTATTCAAAAAAAAGAGGTGAGACATGGCATTACCAAGCCAGGAACTTTTGAACAAGTACCGCGCCGAAGAGGCCGCGGCCAAGGGTAAACCCGCCAATCCCGAACAAACTAACGCGGAGACGACCACGACCGAGACGGAAACGCAGCCGACGGGCGGCGATACGGACGGAAGCGGCGATGAACACACCGACACGACTCCCAACTCCTCCGATTCGAACGGAGCGCAGCCGGACAATAGCGGCAAGGACGACAGGCGGTGGGAAAAGACGCAGGCAAATTTCGAAAAGAGGCTGCACAGGCAAGAGCGCAGCCACCGCAGGACAGTGGAGGCCCTCCAAGCACAGATAGCCGACCTCAAGGCTAAACTGGAAGGGAAGGCGCCGAAGCTCAAGCGAGAAGATTTCCCGACGTCCGAAGCGTTCGAAGAATACCGAAAGGAGGAACTCAAGAAGGAAATCCTGGAGGAACAGCAGAAGACCCAGGCGGACAGGGACGCGGTTGCGGCCAAGAACGCCGAGGCGCAGAAGAAGGTCGAGCAGACCTTCCGCACTCCCGAGCAGAGGCAGGAGTTCAACGAGGTCCTTTCGGAATTTCTCGAGGACAACTCCGAATGGCTCGAGACGGAAGAAGGCCAGCTCTACCAGGAAATCATCGACCAGTCACCCGTCGGCCTCCTCATGGCAATGGCCATAGGCAAGGACGCCAAGGTGCAGGAACAGATGAAGTCCTGGTCCAAGGACCTGCTCTTCATGAAATTGCAGAATTTCGAGAACGCACTCTTGCAGAAGGCCAAGGAAAAGCAGACGCAGACGGCAACGCCGACCGCTACGCAGACCGAGGCAGGAAAACAGGCGCCCGCCAAGCCGACGACTAGCGGCATCCCCTCTACCGGGGCGGTGGGCAAAACACAGGCGGCCGGGAAGTTCAACGCCAGGGAATGGTTGAAGAAGAACAGACCGGAACGCTATCCACTCCGCTAACAAGAGGAATTCATCATGGCTAACTCCATTATTACCGTACCGGGCCTTGAAATCTTCACCGCTGAAATCGAAGAGTCCTGCCCGATTATCGAAGACACCCGCTCGACCCAGACCGGCCTCCGTGGCCGCAGGGGCGGCAAGATCAAGGTCGCCATCCCCGACCCGGGTCACACCGTCGTCAAGAAGGGCGGCATCCCGACTATCGGCGAAGGCGGCGACATCACCAATACCGACGTTAAGGAATTCGAACGCGAATTCACCGTCTGCGTCGCGACCAACGCCGCCGGCATCAACTCCCTCGAGAAGGTCGTCGACCTCGACTCTTTCGAGACCGAAGTCGCCCAGCCCCGCTCTCCGGAACTCGGCGCCTCCATCCAGGAATCCATCATCTCCGAGTCCGGCCTTTACGCCGACTCCGTGTTCGTCGAGGACGGAACGAGCTCCAGCTTCGACGGCTATGGCCTGCTTTCCGACATGGCCGGAGCCCTCACGGACGCCCGCTGCGGCGGTGAATTCGTCGGCTACATGAGTGGCCGCATGAAGTCCAAGATTGCCAAGAAGGGCCTCAACCAGTTCAACCAGGAAGCCATCGCCGGTGAACTCTACCGCAAGGCAAAGATTGGCGAATACTCCAACGTCATGTGGAAGAACACCCCGATGCCGGTTCTCTCCCTCGGTGCCGCCCCGGCATCCACGACCGTGAGCGCACAGCCGACCGAAGGCTCCGACACCATCGTGCTCGCCTCCGCCAACATCACGACCGCGACCGTCATCAAGGCCGGCTCCATCTTCACGGTGGCCGGAGTCCTGAAGTGCGACGTCCTCGGTCACGAAATGGCCGACGACAAGGTGTTCGTGGTCCAGGCTGACGCAACGGGCGGAAGCGGAACCATCTCGCTCAAGGTCGGCGAAATCAACGCCACGGGCGCCCACAAGAACGTGTCCGCCCTCCCGGCAGCGACCGCCTCCGTGACCTGGAAGCACACCGCCAACAAGAAGTACGCACTAATCTGGGCGTTCCAGAAGGGCAACGTGGAACTCGACAGCGTCAAGCTCGACGACTCCGGCCTGGAAGAAGTTTCCGCCAAGAGCCCGAGCGGCAAGCTGGAAATGTCCGCCGTTGTCCACGGCGACGTGAACCGCAACGGCACGTACCGCTTCGACGTCGCGTTCCTCTCGGGCGCAGTCGACAGCCGCCGCGTGGCCCTCGGCTACATCCAGTTGAACTAATTCGTGTCCCCATGTTCTCCCGCCCGGTCCCTAGCCTCCGGGACGGGAGAAAATCTTTCATTTCTCCTTAAGTTGTAAGAAAACAAGCTAGAGCCCCGACATCTTCACCACCTCGAAGAAGGACGGGCTCTAGCTTTCTTTTTAAAGGTTTTTTCCATGCTCGTACGCGAACTTATCCAGGACATCCTTGACGAAATAGGCCAGCTCGTGGGAGGCCAGCCCGCGACCGATGCGGACGCCGCACGCTGCCGCAGGCTAATCAACAAGTGCGTACGTGAATACAACGTGCAGGGTTTCCTCCACTTCACGCACTCACGCCTAAACCTTGGAACCGGGAAGGAGTTCCTCTTTTCCGACAAGGTCCCGCTTAACGTGAACACGGTCTTCTACCGCAGCGGCGAGAACTACGTCAAGCTGAGGCCCGTCCAGTTCCACAACCTCCCGGCATACGAGGGCGTGGGCTCCTGCCCGTACAATTTCGCATACGAGAAGTTCTTCGAGGGCTCGGAACTCCGCGGCAAGCTCTACCTGGACCGCAACTCCATGTACGAGATCGTGGCCGTCGTGTCCTACGACATGGAGCCGTTCAACGATGACGACGTACTCACGCTCCCGCCCGAGTTCATAAACCTACTCACCGCCGACGTTCAGTACAGGTGGGTCGAGAACCTCTCCATCAACGACTCGCTCAAGGCCGGGAAGAAGTCCGAGCGCGACACGCTGCTCCAGTACATCAAGGACATCGAGACCCAGGCGCTGGACGTGCCGAGCACGGTCCCGAGCATCGACGACAAGTTCTACGGCGGCGTGGGCCGCCTTCCGGGGGTGTTCTAGTGGCAGCCCGCACCGTGCAGATAAACTCGTTCTGCGGGGGTTCCTCGCGCCTTCTCGATTCCGAGTTTCTCGGGATGGAGGAGTCGCTCAATATGTACCCGGAGACCGTCACCGCGACGGACACCTACACCACCAAGATGCTCAAGGGGGTGGAGGGATTCAACCAGGGCTCCCTCTACTCGCAGGAGCGTTTTTCGGGTTTCGGTGTCGTAAACTCCAACCCGTTCGGCAATGACAGTATCAAGGAGTCCGTCCTCGTCGTCGCGCAGGGTGACGACTACAACATCTACAATACGTACGGCGGAACGAAGACGAAGGTCGGGATGTTCACCGCGACAGGTGTCGGCACACCCTCCATCATAGAGGAGATGCCCAACGGCCTCGCCCTCGTCCTCTGCGACCACAAGCTGGTCGTTGTCGACCCTTCCCAGGCATACGTGGAAGCGACCCCTCCGCAGTACAGCCCGTCCTTGACCCTCCCCAACGCCTTCGACCACGCCGGGACCATATGGCCTTCGCAGATAGCGCAGCTCAACTTCCGCATCGTGCTGAACGACGAGAACCAGGACTACATCTATTGGAGCGAGCTCAACAGGCCGACGGACGCCAACGACACGCACGCCTTCGAGCAGAACCTCACGCAGTACAAGTACACCAAGGCCGACGGGACCCAGGTCACGTGGGACGACAACGTCTTCTACGCCCCGGCTGTAGGAACGTACGACCCCGCGACGCTGGAGACGAGGCAGACCTACACCTCGTCACTGAACTCGATGAAGATGGACTTCAAGGCCGACTCAGTCGTGGCCCTCCGCGCCACGGACTCCTCCCTTTTCGTCTTCGGCCACAACTCGCTCGAAATCCTGCGCTGGCAGAACTCCACCACCGCCCCGTTCGCAATCGTGGCGAAGACTTCGCTCGCGGGCGTGGATTTCGCGAATGCGGTAAAGGTGATAGGCAACGAGTGTTATTTTGTCGGCAAGGGTCCGGGCGGTATGCTCGGCGTCTATGCCGTCGACGAGTCCGGCAACGTCCGCAAGATTTCCAGCCTCTCCGTGGACCAGCGCCTCGCACGCTATACGGGAACCGCAGGAATTAAGGACATCCGGACGATAACCTATTCGTACAAGGGCCACTCGTTCTTCGTCGTTTCCATTTTTGAATATTACGGGGAGTTCGAGGAAACTTTCGCTTACGACCTGACCGAGGATACGTGGGCGGACCGCGCCACCTTCGACGAACGCGGAGACCGTCTCGCCTGGAACGTATTCTACGCCATCCAGTTCGAGGGCCGTCCCTTCTTCGCCACATACACCAAGGGCGGGAAGTTCCGTCTCTGCGAGTTCTGGCCCTCCTCCGGGACCGACCGCTACATGGACGAGGACAACCTCTCCACCGCCCCGTACTACCTCCGCAAGGAACGAGTGACGGGCATCAAGTACGACGGGGTGAACGACATAGTGGCGACATCCCTCGAGCTGGTGATGAACGCTGGTGCCACCATGGACGCGAACCCGAACGGGGCGGCGTACAATCCCAAGGTCATGCTGCAGGTGAGCGTTGACGGAGGCCGCACGTGGTCCAACGAGTTGTGGGCATACGCCGGCAAGGTCGGACAGTACCAATACCGCGTGCGGTGGAATTGCCTCGGAAGGGGCGCCCGCTTCGCCTTCAAGGTGAGGATGGCGGACCCCGTGCAGTTCGAAATCGCCACGGCGTACTTGAGCTATCTACAATGCGGTAACAGGATATAATCATGGCGGACAGGCAAGTATTACAGCACGCGGACCTAGGTAACGGAGTGGTGGACACCATGACCTTCTCGCCCTTCGTTTCCGTGAAGAACGGGCAGATGGTGCACCTTTTCACCGACGGCTTCGTGGATTTGTCGAACGTCCCGTCGTTGAAGTTCCCGGACTCCCGCTTCGCCTTCGCCGTGAAGGTATACGAGAAGGACCCGCAGGAACTCCTAGAGGCCATCCCGGACAAGGTGTTCGTGATAGCCGCGGGGCGAACGGAATTGGAAATTAACGAGACCTCCGTCGCATACATGGAGGCGACACTCTTGATAAAGGAGAACCTATAATGGCAGGCGCACTCGATAAGTACAGGGTATCTGTTGACCCTACCAACCAGCAACGGTTCAGTTTTGGCGACATCGGCGACTTTGTCGGAGATATGATTGACAATACTCCGATTGGATACGTTAAAGGATTTTTTACCGGGGATAGTGGCTCTGGCCTCGGTTCCAAGCTCGGAAGCATGGCCCGCGGCGTCGCGGATGGAGTGACCGACACGCTCGGGCTCACCAACCAGGGAAAGACCGATGAAGCCTACTCCGAAGCGCAGAATACGCTCTCGGAACAGCAGGCCGCGGCCAACGCCGCGTACGGGCAGGCCGCCGAAATGATAGGGACCAACCGTGCTGAGATTGCCGACATCATCGGCCCCGAGACCATGGAGAAGTACAAGCGTACGCTCTACGAGATGCGCCCGACCGACTACACCTCCGGCCACGAGGCGCTGACCGGGTTCGGTTTCGACCGAGACGTCTCCAAGTACCTCGACCCCAACGCCGAGTACGTCATCGACGAGAGTGTCAAGGCGGCGCAGCAGGCCATGGCGGGACAGGGCGGACTTACCGGCGGAAGTGCCGCACGTGCGCTCCAGGCGGAAGCGTCCGCAAAGGCTGGCGAACTTTACGGCGACGCCTTCGACCGCATGATGAAGGCCACGGAGCAGGAATACCAGAAGGCCCGCGACATCACGTCCGCGGAACAGACCGAGGCGCAGCAGCGCATGGACACCACCAAGTTCAAGACCGAGCAGCTCGGCAACCTCGCGGGCTCCTACGTCGGAAACCTGCAGGGGACGAACGAGGACCTCGTGAACCTCCTCATGGCGCAGATGGGGACGAACCTTTCGCTCGCGCAGGCCAAGGCGCAGCTCGGCATCGACGCTGCGAGCCGGCCCACGTGGCTGCAGCAGCTCCTCGGGATCTTCGGTAGCGCCGCGCAGATTTATTCCGACATCAAACCTTAGGGGGTGAAAAATGGCTCTCAACTTTACGCCACTTTCCGCATACAAGTTCGACCTGCAGACGGGCATCCGGCAGCAGGCGGACAACCTCGCCCGCGCGGGAGCGGGTCTCGGCGCCATAGCCGGGGCTGTCAAGAACGCATACGACGCGCAGAGGTCGAGGGACTTCTTCGCGCAGTTCGACGATTCCGAGGAACTCTCCGCCATCGACGAGCAGATCAAGGAGAACGAAGAACAGATTGAAAAGCTCAACGCAGAACTCGAAGCTCTTGGGGGTTGACGAATGGCTCTTTCCGACTACATTGCAAACAAACCGCAGACGGGCATCCCCTTTACCGAGAAGGCCCAGGCCATCAATACCCTTGCAGCAGTAGACACCCAGATGCGGGACGCACAGCAGGCGGCGCAGATTAGGGGCCGCCGCGAGGAACTGCAGACCAAGATAGCGAACCTAGAGGCGCAGAACGACGAGCTCCGCGCCCGCCGCGACAAAATCAAGGCGAACTCCCTCTCCGACATGGACGAGGACAAGGTCGTCGCGATGGCGAAGGCGAAGGGCATCAAGGATTCCGACATCGATGCGTGGCTCCAGGCACGCGCACAGCGCAGCGCACGCTCTGTTAGCGCAGGGCAGCAGAAGGCCCTGGAAGAGCAGGCCGAGGCCATGCGCGAGCAGAACAAGTCTAACGACGCGCAGGCCATCTTCGACGCCGACGCGGAATACACCCGCGCCTTCGAGGAAGCCAAGATGGCGACCGACGAGAAGGCGGCGAGCACCGACAAGAACGTGCTCGCGAAGAAGAACAAGCTGGACACGCTCAAGCACCAGTTCTTCAAGAACTACGGCATCAAGTGGGAAGAATACGCCTCGGTCGATGAACAGCCCGAAGGCAAGGCGCCCAAGGCCGCGGACGGGGAAGAACCTTCCGCTGCCGTCGATGTGGTCCTCACCGAGGAAGAAAAGTCGACGCTCACCGAACCCGAGCTCGCCAAGTTCGCGGAGCGCGACACGACCAACAAGGAAAAGCGCGCGATTCAGGCGAAGGCGCAGCAGAAAATCCGCGAAAACGATGAAGCGGACAAGGCGCGCCAAAAAAAGCTCGCGGCAATCAAGGCCGACATGGCCACGCTTGGAATCAAGAGTGCCGGAGACGTGTCCAAGGTTCTCGGGAACTTCAAAAAGTCCGCTTCCCGTAACGACAAGGTGAAGGTCGGCGCGTTTAACCGCATCATGAAGTTTGCAAAGAACGACAAGGAATACAACTCCTACCCCAAGCTGGGCGAATTGCTCGGCAAGAAGTGAGGCTCCCATGGCTATCAAGATTAACGACGAAATGATGAGAGAATTTGCCGAGAGGAACAACCTCCCGGGCGTTTACGACGCTTTTAAGGGTATCAAGAATGCCAAGGACTTGAAGAAGTTCATGGGCGATAAGATGAACCGCCGAGCCATTGAAGCCATCGAGGCGGAGCAGAAGCTCGCCAAGCGTGGAGACCTCCTCGAGTCGGTGCGCTCCGACGATCCGCTCACCGAGGGAATGACCGACGAGGAAATCATGGAGGCTTTCCCGGAATCTTTCGCAGACATCTTCAGCGAAAAGGCCGAGATTCAGTACGGCGTACCCGATAACCTTTTCCCGTCCCGCGAAGGCATGAGCAACCGCGAATGGCTCGCAGTCACCCGCGAGAACTTCCGAAAGGCCGGGCTCGATTTCGACAACATGGACGACCGACGCAGGGCTGCCGAGGCTGCCTCCAAGGCTACGCAGCAAAAGGCTCTCCAGGAAGAAAAGGAAGGGCGCGGAATCGTGGAAGGACTCAAGGAGGAAGTGACAACCCCGAGGACGTCCGGCAAGTATTACGCGGGCGAACCCGTCACTACTTCGGACGTGGTGTCCGACGTCCTCCGCGTAGGCGAGGCCGCCCCGCCGGTCGTCGCTCTTCCGGCCATGGCCGTCCGCAACGTCCTGGACGTGGCTACGGACGAGGACGTCTCCGTGAAGGACCTTCCAGCCAACCTCGGCGCGGACATCGGCGCCTACATTATCGGAGGCGGCGGACTGAGCCGCGCCATGGGTCCGGGAGGCCGCATTCTCAAGGGCGGGCTCCGTCAATATCTCGGCGGGCAGAAGCTTGGCGAGAAGACCCTGCAGAACATCACGAAGGGAACGGGAGAAGGTTCCCGCCGCCAGGTCGTGGAAGCCACGAAGAAGGCCCTCACGGGCGGCATGGCGAACCCTGCTGTCAACCCGTACGCAGAGGATGCAGTGAAGGAAGTCGCACGGGCCGGACTCTCCGAAGGAGAAAGGAAGCAGGCCGTGAAGGTCCTGGACAAGTATCTCCTCGGAGGCGACAAGGAAGTCGTCGAGAAGGCATCCGAGACCCTCAAGACCTCCAAGAAAATCGGCAAGGGCTTCGAGAAGGAAGTCCAGGCAGAGGCGAAGAAGATGGGCCAGGAGGCTCTCGAGACCACGACCACGCAGAAGCTCTCGTTCGACGAGGTTAGCCGAGGACTTTCCGAGAAGGACGCCGGAGACCTGCTGAGGAAGCTGCAGAGCCAGGGGCTCCGCGACGTGGAAGGCAGGGAGTCCTTCGTCGGCGTTTCCGGCGTAAAGACATCCAACCCCGACGAGTACAGGATCGCCAGGGAGTCGGAAGAAATCGAGAAGTGGTTCAGGACGCACAAGAAGGCGGCGAACGCCTTCAAGGGCGAGCAGGCGGCGAAGAAGGTGCTCTCCACCATCGGAACGCGCCCGAGCGAGGCCCGCGGACTGTTGAAGTACGTGGCGGAGGCTCCCGTGGCTTACGAGAGTCCGCTTTCCAGGGAAGGAGCGAAGACCGCCGCACGGTACGCACCGAAGGCGCTCACACGCTACCTCCTGCCGCAGGTCCCGGAAATTGCAGGAACGGTTTGGCCCGAAGAAGAAAAATAATTTATATTGGTAGTATATGGCACGCACGGGAAACTTTGTACTAGACAAGCTCCTCGCAATGAACCCCACTGCGAGGGCCTTCGACCGCGCCCTGGATCAACAGGAGCGCAACATGGGACCCGTGACCCTCATGGGAGGCGAGTCCGCGGCCCAGGTGAACCCGCAGGCGCTCTACAAGAGCTCGTACAAGCAGTCCATCAACCCTGGCGCATCCAAGTCCGGCACGTGCCAATATTGCCTCCGGTGCAACGGGCGCGTATTTCGCGGGGCCGACATCATCATGCAGGACGGGACGGTAGGACACCACCCGAACTGCAAGTGCATTTTCACGCTCACCCAGTCGCCCGTATCCAACGGCGTGTACACCGGGGCCGACTTCGGCGCCCGCAAGCAACTGAGAAGCAACTCCAACGCCCTCGACGGCGTGGCGACATCCGACCTCCGCGTCCTCGCGCAGAAGCGCGGCCTGCGTTCCAGGGGCATCACCAACGACGCACTCCGCAAATCCATTTTGAAATCCTACATGAAATAAGGAGCAAGAATTATGGCCTTGAGCACCACCCAATACGGCTACATCATCGACCCGCTCGTCCCGCTTACAGATACGAACGGGGAGACCATCCGAAACGGCTACGTGAAAGTGTTCATCGCGGGCAGCTCCACTCCCGTCATCACCTACGCCAACTTCGACGGCACGGCGAACCAGGAGTGCATCGAGCTGGACAACAGCGGGCACCCCATGACGAAGGTAATCGGAAGCAAGGGTAGCACGTACAAGGTGTGCGTCTACGACGCCGAGCACTCCCAGGAATCGCCGGTTTTGACGGTCGACAATGTATCGGTCATCGGCGCGAGCGTTAGCGCGACGAACGTGGTGCAGGGGTTGAACAACGTCGAGGGCAAGACACACGGGTGGGTCAAGGTTACGGTGTCCGGCACTTCCGCTACGGTAGTCATGGACCCGAGCAACGTGGTCAACGAGATAACGACCGAGTCCGGCCTAGTGCAGCTACTGACGGGGCAGAACTACACCCTGCCGATAGTAAGCAAGAACGATGAAAACTACGACGTCAAGGCCGACGTGGGCAGAGTCATTAACCACGTCATGCTCGGCGACGGTTCAACGACCCCACCCGCAGGCGCCATCGTTTACGCCGCGTTGAACGAGGGGCTAGACGTCACGCTCTGCATCGGTGGCGGCTCCTCGAACCAGAAGTTCTACCCGCGTCCAGTATGTCACTTGATAGACGGAACGACGCGCCGCATGATTTTCGAGGCTTCCGCTTATAGCGGCCAGTTCAAGATGATCGTGGACTACTTGTCCTCGGACAACGGTAGCACGTGGACAACGGATAAATTCTACACAACTCCATAACGAGGTAAACCATGAAGAAGTACACACTCTCCATCCCCTTCGTCGGCAGCTCTTGCAAGTACACCCTCACTGGCTCCGACGCCAACGCATCTTTCAGTCCTTCCTTTGGGTTCGCCGCCACGGTGACGGAGACGGAACGTTCCGGCAAGGAAGTTAAAGTTCCCTGCGTCAACAGCCTCCATATTACGAAGGCCCGGGTCGTTTCGACCGGAGCCCCCGGAGTCGTTTCCGGCGGTCCCATCGCCGCGTCTATCGACCTCCGTTTCATAGTGAACACTAGCGGCGGCGACGTGAACGAGGACGTGAACGTTACGCTCAACCGCTGGAACGAATGGGAAGACAAGGACGTGTTCGTCGCTCCCGTAAAAGAAGGCGACCTGTTCAATATTAAGGTGAAGACTAGCTCGGAACTTTTCGTCCACGACTTCAACGTGCAGACCGACTACATCGGAGCGGAACTCGTTCCGACTCTCGAACTCGAAGTCGAGGCAGAATTCCTCACTGCGGACGACACCAACGTGTAACGAGGAGGAGAAGATGTACAATCAGGCATCAATCTACAAGGGCGGCGGAGTGTACAACCTCGGTGACGGGGCGTCAACGAAGCTTCCTGCAAATACGCTCCGTTTCCTTTTTTCTAAATCCGATTACGACCCGACCGAAGCGGGCGTAGGTAGCAGCGGCACGTGGAAGAAAGTGAGCGCCAAGTTCCACAACGTGTGGGACTGGAC
>Ga0326513_10001208_pt1 | contig 21006 bp, 22 predicted proteins | sample 2_2465_0518_D_FD_203654 | JGI IMG/M metagenome (GOLD analysis project Ga0326513, IMG submission 203654) | Bovine rumen microbial communities from UC Davis, California, United States - 2_2465_0518 | ecosystem: Host-associated > Mammals > Digestive system > Stomach > Rumen | place: USA... | reverse complement strand
CATATTGAACATTGATTCTACGACGAAAATTGAGAATTCGTATTTGGAGTTATTGAACATAAGGAAGATTTTATTTATAGGACTGATATACGAATTGCTTGAGTTGAGGAGCAGTTGCCTATATACCATAGGGATTGATTTATGAGGTTTGACGAAATGAGGGAAGAATTCTACTATGCTTTAGCTTCAAGGGACTACAGAAAATTTTTCCTGCAACAACACGACTATACAGAATAAGAAAAGGAAGCCGATTGTGGCTTCCTTAGTAGAAATAACCCTCTTACTTGTTATTCTACAATATTTACTTTACCTATTTAAGAAACGAAAGCAATGGAAATCGTAGAGAGCTATAATCAAACGGAGCTATCAGAATTAGAATGAACTCCTCACAGCAGAATAAAGAAAGACAAGGATTACTACATTCCTATTAAGATTACTACAGCTCAATCAAGAGCAACGAAAAGAGGTTATACTGTTAGATATATCAAGACCTCAGATGTCAAGGAATATCTAAAAGCTAATAAAAATATAAAAAGGTATTGCAAAAAGGAATAATATTCCTATTATAAAGTCAGGACTAACAAAACACTCTTATGGAACCTCATATCATTTATATGAGGTGTTTTCATTTTATGAGGTGAAAAGCTAAAACAAAGAAGACAAAAACAAGACAGCATTTAGTCAAGGAATTGGATAGAGTTTTTTCGCTATTCATAAGACTAAGGGACTGCAACGACAAGGGAATTGTCGTATGTCCTTTATGCTGAGCAAAAATTACACGAAAACAGGCTCAAAATATGCACTTTATTACGAGAGCCTGTTTTTTGTATAGGTATGACGAGGATAATTGTCATTCAGGTTGTATGAGGTGTAATGTTTTCCTTAATGGAAACTACATTGTTTACACGAGGCGAATGCAACAGCAGTATTGAGTAGAGAAAGTTGACGAAATGATAAATAACAGATTCCTCGTATTCAAAATACCTACTCAAACTTTAGTAGAAATGATAGACTACTATTCCTGAAAAGCATATGAAATCTCTAAGAAAAAGGGGATTTACATATAATTTTTATATTTTTACAAATTTATGTAATGAAAGTAGAAAAAATTGCGATTGAGAAAATCGTTCCTTATGAGAAGAATGTGAAAAGACATTCTGAACAGCAAATTGAAAAAATTGCTAAGAGCATTAAGGAAGTTTGATTCATTCAGCCTTTAGTGGTTGACGAAAACTATGTTATCATTATTGGACACGGAAGATTTGAAGCAATGAAATCTCTGTGAAACAAAGAAGTTGACTGTGTTGTTCTTAAATGACTTAGTGAAAAGCAGAAAAAAGCATTAAGAATTAAGGATAACAAGCTCAATGAGAGTCCTTTTGATATGAGTAATTTACAAGAGGAACTACAATCACTATTTGACGACGGAGAAGACCTTTTAGACCTCTGATTTAATATGTTTGAAATAGAGCAGTTCGGACTTGAAATACCTGAATTGAAAAATGAAGTAGTCAATCCTGAGGAAATCGGAGGAGGTGAAGAAGACGACGAGGAATGAGTAGAGCCTCAGACTGCAAGAGCATATGAAGTCAATGTTGAGAAGAAAGCATACGACTTCTCAAATGTTCAATGAGTGCAGGAAAATACGAGAAAGCCTATAACATTCTATCTTACTCCTGAAGAATACGAAAAATACGGAGTTTTCTTTCAAACTGCTCACAAATGGGAGGCGAACATAGAGCTTCTAAAAGAAGTAGTTGACTTTTATCTTGCGAATAACGGTTGACAATGAGAATAATCATTATCACTTGAACTAATTGAACTTGAAAATCTACTTTAGCTAAGGAATTTGCACCGAATCGTGAAGAAAAAAGAAACTGAAGATTGACATATGCTTTAGGAGAAAATGCTATGTTGATTGGGAAGTATTCTACGAGTTGCTGAGGACTTGACCGTATTCCAACTAAAGTTTTCTTAGACGATTTACCAAAATACTTAGACGAAGCAGTTGCTTTGAATGTTGAAAATATAGTTATGGAGTGAACTTACGACTTATCACCTTGAATTATTAAAATGATTAGGACTTTCTGAAGTCAAGTAGGATATACCTCTTATTTAGTCGCCTTATATGCGACACAGGAAAGTATTCAAAAGAGGATTCTTGCAAGAGGTTGAAAGCTAAAAATCAATACAGAAGTGATAATGAAAAAGCAAAAGACAGTTCATAACCGAGCAGACAAGCTATGTTTGGAGATGCCTGTATTAGAATTCAATACAGAAGAACGAACTCCAAAAAAAATCAAAGATTTTATTATCAATAATACTAAATAATGTTTCAATTTTTACCACAAGCCTATTGAAGTCCTCGTTGGAGCTGAGAATACATAGACTGTTCTATGCCTATGACCTTTGATACTTATTCTAACTGCTGATTTAATTGCCTTTACTGTTTTGCTTCACTTCAAAGGTGAGTTTGAAACGGAAAGGAGCAGTATTTCAATAAGCAGGTTAAGAAAATCAACTTCGCAAAATTTGAGAAAATGATGAGAGAGCCTGATAAGTATTGAGGAGAGTTCGCATACTACATTAAGAACAGATATGTATTACAACGAGGAGGAATGTCGGACCCTATGTGTCCTATTGAAGAAGAATGAGGAGTTTGACTAAAGTGCTTAAAGCTTTTCAATGATTTGGAATACCCTGTTAGATTTTCTTCAAAATCCGACTTAATCCTTAGGGACGATAGGTATCTTAAAGAGTTTGAAAAGTGAAAAGACCATTTCGCATATATGGCGAGCATAATCACCTATAATCCTGAGATAGCAGACAAATTGGAGAACTGAACTCCTACTCCACAGAGAAGAATGGAGGTGTTGAAAGTGTTATCAGATATGGGATTGTGGACTGTTCTAAGACTCAGACCATACATTGTATGAATAACTGATAAAACAGTCAAGGAAATGCTAAATGATGCAGGTAAAGCCTGAGTAAAAGCGATTTCTACGGAATTCCTATGTTTAGACCAAAGAGCACCTGCACCTGTAAAAGCAAAATTCCAGAGAATAAGTAAGTTATGCTGATTTGATATTTATGCTTTCTACAAGAAATATGCTAATACTAAGGGATATTTAAGATTATCAAGGGAATTCACTCGTCCTTATATGGACGAACTCATTCATTTATGTGCTAAGAATAATATCAAACTTGCAGTAAGTTGTCCAAAGCATAAGGAAAAGACATTTTGACGGAGTTGTTGCTGACTTCCTACAGAATGACCTCTTTCTAATACTCATAAATGACAATATATGCGAGCAATCAAAGTTGCTCAGGAGAAATGAGAAGTTCACCGAAATGATATGGCTAAGTATAGTATATTTGCGAATACTAAACGATTGTGAGCTACAGGTTTGAATACAGGAAACTGAAGAACTAAAGCTCTAAATCAAGACCAGACTATGTTAGACTTCTTACATAATCTTTGGAATAATCCAAAAAAGCAGAATTCACCATATAAATTGTATGAGTGAGTGCTTTTACCTGTATGAGTAGACGAGAATTGAGATGTCGTTTATCAATACAATCCGAAAGCCTAAAAGCAAAAATTCGGAAATTCGTATTTGATTTGTTTCCATTCAAAAAACTGCGAGGACTGTAAATTCGGAACGAATAACACTCAGACTTCAGAACTGCATTCGCAAAACTGTTGAAAACGGAACGAACTAAATAGAGAAAAATTACCGAAAAAATGTTCAATTTTATTTCCGTGGAATCCAAAAATGTCAGAAATCAAAAAATTTTGAGCACTTTACAACACCGTAGGAGGTGGAGAAGGGAAAAAGTGTATGTATCCTACGAGATTGGATACTTACTGACAAGGGTGTTCTCACGATTGTTCGTATTGCTATGCTAAAAGTCTTTTAGATTTTAGAGGTTTATGGAATCCTGCTAATCCAAAATTCATAGATTTAAGAGAAGCATACAGGATAATCGCAAGAGAAATCCCTAAAGAACAGATAACAAGGCTCTGAGGAATGACCGACTGCTTCCAACCTGTAGAGAAAATACATAAAATTACTTACAATGTTCTAAAAGCATTCAAAAAAGTCAGGAAGTGATACTTAATTGTGACGAAATCAGACTTAGTTGCTTCCGACGAATACATAGAAGTATTGGATAAAGACCTCGCACATATTCAAATTACGATTACAACGACTAACGACGAACTCGCTTCTACTTACGAGAAAGCAACAAGACCGTCCGATAGGATAAAAGCTATTGAGAAGCTTCAAAAACTGTGATTTGATGTTCAAATTCGCTTATCACCATACATTCCACCGTATGTAGATATAGAAAAGATAAATGCGATAAAGTGTGATAAAATAATCGTAGAGTTCCTTAGAGTAAATCACCGAATAAAAAAACGGTTTCCTATAGACTATACAGATTATACTCATTCAGAATGAGGGTATCAGCATTTACCTTTAGAAAAGAAGAAAGAACTCATAAGCAAAATACATAAAAAGGAAATATCAGTCTGTGAAGATGTTTACGGACATTACTTGTATTGGAAAGAGAACTTTAATCACAATCCTGACGACTGTTGTAATTTAAGAAAACCCATATCAAAATAAGATAAATTGCTTCATATGATAGGTTTGAGTAATTGCTAAAACAGGTGATATGAAAAAATAACTCATATGACAATAGTGAAAAAACGAAGCTCCAAAAAAACTCTACTAACTACTAATTGAAAAACGGTATATGGAGGGTTTGAGTAATTGCTAAAAACAATCATATGCTAAGAAAATAATATGCTTTATATCATAATCTAATCCACAAATGAAAATTGAGGAGATAAAGATAGACAAAGTTATTCCATACGAGCTGAATAACAAAATGCACGACGACGACCAGATTAGTAAGATTGCTAACTCAATCAAGGAATTCTGATTTTTACAGCCTCTTGTTATTGATAAGAATAACATATTGATTGTAGGACATTGAAGACTTGAATGAGCAAAATTACTATGATTGACTACTGTTCCCTGCATTAGAGCAGAACACCTAACAGAAGAACAGATTAAGAAATACCGTATTTTAGATAACAAGCTAAACGAAAGTGATTGGAATTTAGCTAATCTTAAGAGTGAAATTGATACATTGCCTGATTTCAACTATTGAGATTTGACTTTTACGGTTTACGACATATTTCCTGAGTTTGAAATACCTGAATTTGACGAGGACGAATTCTGAGAAGCACAATCAAAAGAAAAGCCTCTTAGTCTTACTGTTATCGTTGATAGTGAACAGGACTTGTTAACACTCAAAAACAAGCTTCAGGAGTTTTGATTTACTAACTATAGATAAAATGGCGAAGCAAAAATACGATTGGAAAGCTCTAAAATTGGAATTTTTCGCTTCTGACTACGACGAGGTGAAGGACTTCATTAGGAATAAATTAGGAATTTATAACAGAAATGCAGTTCAATCCACGAAATGACGAGCGAAAGACAAACAAGCCTACAAACAATCTATTATTGATAAGGCTTTAGAGGAAAGAGCAAAAAAGGACGCGAAAGACTTAGAAATTCCTCTTGAGGAGCTTAAAAAAGCAAAGAAAGCAGTATTGTGATTACTGATTAGAAAAATCACAGCCGTAATAAAAAACGAAGACGAAATAAGTGTATCAGAACAGGAAAGATTACTCAAAATGATAAAAACTGAACTATGAGAACCTACAACAATCTCAAAGAACGATACTGTTCTTAAGTGAGAGCCTTTAGATGAAAATTTATTCATTCAAAACTAATGCAGGAAAATACTTTAATCATTATCAGGACATATTTGCAATCTATTAAGCATATGTTTATTGATTGAAGTGTAAAACTTGTAAGCGAAGATGGTATTATCAAGATAACTTACAGGGACAACTTCATAGATTTTACTATCAAAGAGAAGATTAGAGGGGACGAGAAAGAAGCATTCAGCAGGGTGAAGACATTTTGCTTTAATGCTTATTACGATTACGAACGAGATTGAAAAGAAATGAATAGTGAAGATATATGAAGACTGCTTGGAATTGATTGAAATGCAGTTAGACAGCAACTGCATAGGACTTTTAAGAAACTAAATAAGTATGGAAAGCCTCTTTTACAGGAAAGATAAAAGATTACAGATATACAGAATAATAAACAAGGAACAGCAAGAGGTGTGATTCGTAAGGAACAGAGCTCAAGTGATACTTGAAAAAAGAAAGCAAGAGCTCAAGGAGAAATACGGTAGAATTCGCTTGATAATACTCAAATGAAGACAGATGTGAATTACTACTAATGAAGCTATCTCTTGATTGGACGATGCCGTTATATTCAGTAATCAAAATATAGGAATACTCGCTCAGGTTGATAAAACGAGGGACGAGATTTTTGATAAAGTTAAGTTCGCATACCAAAGACTACCTGAAGCACTAAAGTTGAACGACTGAAATGTATGGTATAAACCGACAACTAAGTATTCAACTAAAAAGGAATTGGAGTTTTTTGAGAATCACAGTAAAGTTTCCGTTATTACAGATAGCCGTTGAGGAACACGAAGTAAACTGCATATTTCAGAATTCGCTTTTATAGATAATGCTACCGAGCTTCTTGCTTGAACTTTACCGTCTGTTCCTAAGACTTCTGACATAATCATTGAATCTACTGCTAATTGATACGGAAATGAGTTTGAAATGTTGTGGAATAAATATTATGGACACGATACTTACGAACGAAGTTGCATTTTCCTATGACGACGGATTATGCCTGAGTATGCTCTGCCTTTAGAGGAGTGAGAAATAATAAAATTGCCTCCACAACTGAAGCACCTTGACAAGCCTATGATTGATTGAACTATTCTTACTAACGAACAGAAGAAGCGATACTTGAATATGTTTAACTCTTATACGAATCCTGATTATGCTTTTCAGGAATATCCAAGCACTCCTGAGGAAGCATTTATGAACACTTGAACTCCTGTATTCAAAACTAATGTAATAAAAGCAATAAACACTTTACCGTATGAAGAAGACGAAGTAATACCTGATTTAAGAATTTACAGACCTGCACCTGAGGGACAAGTCGTATTCTGAGGCGATACTTCAGCAGGTGTTCCTTGAGGAGATAACTCTTGCATAGTCGTTAGAGATAGAGAAACTGCAGAACTCCTTGCTTGTTATTACTGATACACGGACCCTTGAGATTGATTGTGTAAAATAGTAGATAGACTTATACAACTTGGATATCGGTGAAGAATATGAGTTGAAAAGAATAATACTTGATATGCTTTTTACACGAAAGCAAAAGAATATGACCGATACTCACTATGTTATATTACGAACACGGTGGACAGGACATATGATAGACAGACACAAGAGATTTGACGAATTACGAATTCTAAGACAAGACCGATACTTATGGAGGATTATAAAGTTGCTATCAATAAGTGATACATAACAGAATGCGACGAAAGGATTATCAAAGAAATGCATACCTTTATTTACAACGAGAAAATGAAAGAGGAAGCACAGGTTGGGTATCACGACGACGGAATAATGACTGACGCAATCTGCCGACAAATGAGGAAATATCCGTTGACTGAATTCTAAAATAACACTTTAGCAAAATTGATTATATATACTCGTATTTATATTAAACAAATAAGAATGGAACTAAGTAAAAATATGGCTCTGTTTAGGGAATTCCTAAAGCTCAAGCATAAATATGCTATTATCTATGCTAATCAGACAAGCAAATTCGCAGAAAAGGACTACAGGAAGAAAGCATTTACAATCAAATCAGACCTCGCTCACGACTTTGATAAGGACGAATACCTTTATATTCCTATCAATATCGGTAGAGCTATAACAAGAATATTCAAGGATTATGTAATCGGTATGTGATATAGTGTTGACTTCTGAAATGACGCAGATAACAAGGACTTCGTTGACCTTTGAGATAAGATAAAGCTGAAACTCGTGTTGGACGAAGCAATTACTAATCAGAGTTCTATTGGTTATGGAATAGTAAGAGTTAGAAAGGTTATTAAGGACTGAAAAGATTATCCAAGACTTGAGTATATTCCTCTTCCTAACTACTGTGCAGATATGACTTGAATGTGAATAGGGGACGAATTTGAAGACATCAGGGAACATTATATCTTTTCCGTGCAACAAGAAGCAAATTGAAATAAATATGTCTATGTTGATAGGTATGAAAAGGTTGAAAACGGTTGGATTTGATATTACTGAGAGAAATGGGACTATAACAGGGACTTCGTATTCAAGAACAGAATAGAGGAATGAGTAGAGGAACAGCTTGAGGATTTGCCTTTATTTATTTTCAATAACGATTTAACGAATGCGAATGTAGTTGACGAATGAGATACTAAGAATGCTCAGCAAAAATGATTTGTCGGTGAGCTTCCTCGCTATTTCAATCAGTCAGATTATGTAGATTTAGCAGATTTATTTCAGGAAATTAACGATAGAGGAAGTCAAATTTCCGTAGAAATGATTAAGAATCTTACGAGTAAAATGAGTGTTCCTGCAGGATTTAAAGACGCAATCAATGCTCAAAAGCTAAGGAAAAAAGAAGCCTGAAAGGACTTCGCCGAAAATCCTGACTTCTTAATACATAATCCTTGAGAAACACCTGCTCAGTATATCACAAAAGACGCAAATTATCTTAATATGACTATTCAAGAGTATATTCCTATGTTGCTAAAGTTTATCTGATTTGTTGCAGGGATTCCAAGTTCTCTATTGTCAAATGCTATATTCGGTTGAAATGCACCTGTATGAACAGCAGATAAGGAACGACAAGTATTCTACAGCAGAATTGAAAGTAAACAGCAGAGGATTTACAGTAGTATGCAGAGATTATTCGTGCTTCTTATGAAATATCTCGGTAAAAATGTAGAAGCACCTACGATTAGATTTAAGAAACCTGCAGTTTATGATATGCAAGAGAGAACTCAAACAGCAATACAGCAGATAAATGCTAATATAATGAGTAAAGAAAGTGCGATTGCTTACATAATGTGATATGACGAAGTAGAAGTTCAAGAGGAATTAGAAAGAATAAATAACGAGGAAAAAGAAAGCTATGCTAAATACACAAACAACTTCAAACAGAACTTTTTAGATAATAACAATAACGAAGAAAATGAGTCTACAACGGATTAGTATCTTTGAGAACGATTTGCCGATGGACGAACAGGTAAAGAGCTCAATAGTAGAGATTTGAAAGAAGCCTTGAAAATTCTGTAAATTCTTTCGGTTTTTCTTTATTCAGCTCTGCCTTGCTATAGTGTTGCTAATCGGAAGTATTTTATTGCCTATACGAATTTTCTATGGATAGAAATGACTACTCAGTAAAAAACTATTCAGCACAAGATAAAAGACTGATTGAGCTTTTTAATCAGGAAATGAATAGGATAAATTCGTTGTATCTTCAAGCAATTCACTCTAACGATATTACTAATGCTCATAAGTTGTTGAAACAGCTAAATTCAATAGTGAAAACTTTACAGGCTGAATATGGGGAACGAGCAGAAATTAGAATACCCGAAGAATATCTGAAATGAAGTAAATACATAAATGATTTATTGTGAATTGATACGAGTTTTTCCCTATGAGTATCGTTGTCAGTTCAAGAATTAGAGCCGTTGGTTGCAGAACTCGGACCTTTTCATATTGAAGCGGTGAATGCTCTTGTTGATTCTTCAAAAAACTATGTAAGAACGAGCCTTGATTGAGTTGAAAGACAAGCTATTACAATGGTGAACGAATTACAGCAGGAACAGATAAGAGAAGAACTCGCAAGGTGAGTGATTTCCGGAGAATGATTACATAAAATGAATTCGAGAATAGAAAGATACTTTGAAAATAATATGATAAACTGATTTAGAGATAGAGCCTGAAGATTTTGGAGTATGGATAGGTATGTTGATATGCTAACAAGAACTGAAACAGCTATTGCTAATACTCAATGAATAATAAACAGAGCCTTAGAGTTTGGAATAACTAAGTTCAAAATACAGGAAAGCCCTGATTGTTGCGAGGAATGTGCTGAAATGAACTGAGATATCGTTGACATTTCCTTATGAGCAGTAGAGCTTCCACCATTTCACCCTAACTGCAGGGGGACAATAATAGCAGTATTTGACGACGAGGACGAAAAAGCCTTAACAGAAGCAGAAAGTCAAATTACAAAAATCAGGTGATAACTAATGAAAACAGGTGTTATTTAAGAAAAAAATAACACTTTTTTATTTTTGACTATACTCCATACCGTTTTATTTAATAAACACTAAAAAAACGATGTCTGACACAGAAGAAAAACCAACTGAAACTGTGGAAACTCCTGACACAGATACAGGTAAAGAAACTAAAAAGGAGGAAAACAATATTCCTTATGAGAGATTTAAGGAAGTAAACGATAGAATGAAGTCTGCTGAAGCTGAATTGCAGAAATACAAAGAAGCAGAACAGAAGAAAGCAGAGGAAGAAGCTATCGCTAAAGGTGAGCAGGAAAAGGTTATCGCTCAGAAAAACGAGGAAATTGAAGCCTTGAAAAAAGAGCAGGAAACTTGGAAAGCAAGGGAAACTGCAGTTGCTGAGAGGAATAATCAAAGGATTGCGAGCCTTGAAAAGCAATTCGGAGAGAGGTGGAATGATGTCAAAACATTAGTTGAAGATATCAAGGACCCGTTTGTTCTAAGTGGAAAGTTAGATTCATTAGAGAAAATGTCCACTACTACGGTGAAAGCTCCTGATTGATGAAGCAAAATTCCGTGAGGAAGCTGAAATACAAGGAAGCAAGAGCTAATGGACAAGCTCAAAAAAGAATGAAGACTTACTGCTAAGGAAAAGAACGAGCTCTACGAATTGGTTGACAAAAAATAAACTCTTTTATTCTTATTACGAAAAAGGAAATGGCTTTACACTTATCAAGTGATTTTAATCTTAAAGAATGGGTGTCAGTAGTATTAGAACTAACAAAAGAAACTGCACCTCTTTTAGAAAGAGCAGAAAGAGGAGATAAAGTTCAAGCTCCTCAAATTACTTACTATGCTCAAAAGAAAGTTGCTAAAGAAGGAACTGTAAAAGACGACGCAGGTGCTTCTGCAACTACTATAAAAGTTGACCAAGAATTGTGAGCAAGACTTTCAAAAGGTTATTTGCTTATGGTTGGTGACGAAAGAATTATGGTGACTGCTAAGGGTGATAATGCTTGAAGTGGTGATTCTGCTTATACTCCTCTTACTGTTATAAGAGGTTGGGGAAGCACTCCTACAGCTTCTATCTCAAGCTGAGCAACTATTAAGATTCTTTCAAAAGCTGAATCTGAATTCCAGATTACTGAGGACTATAAAGCATTCGGAGAAGCTTCATTTACTAACACAGTTCAAACTTTCACGAAATCTATATATGTTTCTAAGGAAGCAGCCGAATATAGACATAAGACAAAGGAGAACTTGTTAAACGACGAAAGAGAAGCTAAAGCTAACGAGCAACTTAGAGAAATCAACAAGACTCTTTATTACTGAGTATCTGTATTAGATGCCTGAGTAGGTGCTACAGGAGAAGTAAGAAAGACTATGGGTTGATGGAAAGAAGCTATCAATAAAGCAGGTTGATTTATACTTGACGCTCAATGAAGCATTTCAGAAGACGCAATGGAGAATGTTCTATTAGCTATAAAGCAGAGAGGTGGAACACCTGAAGCAATATTCCTTAATAGTGCTACTAAAAACTTCTTCAGAAAAGTTTTCAGAAATAAATTCATTGTTGAAGATAGACATAATCAAGGTGCAGGAACTCGCTTGTCTTACTTTACTAGTGATGTTCTCGGAATTGATTTGCCTTTCATTATTGACGACGCAATTGAAACAGGAGATGTTTTCGTTGGAGAGGGAAGACCTGTAATTCACATAATGGAGGACCCTGAAGAATGAGTTGACATCTTGTTTACTGACTATAGAGAACCTACAAATTCTCAAGTTATTCAAGAAACTATTAAGACTACTATTACTGCTGAGTTCAGAGAAGCTTCAAAAGAAGCATTTATCACTTGAGCATACAATGCAAATTGGGAAGCTCCTGCTAAGAAAGTAGAAGTAGTAAATACAACTACTGCTCCTGTAAACACTAAAGAAGTGACAGCCTAGTCATTGGAGGGATATTCCCTCCTTTGATTAGTATTTTAGTTCAATAATGATTGTAATTATGGCTTTATACGAGATAACTCAAGATTGTCGTATTGCTAACAAGGAATATCAGAAATGAGATATTGTGAGCGATACTGAAGTCGGTTGATACTACACTTCTGTTATGAAGCCTACTAATTCTGCTCCTAAACAGACAAAAAAGCCTGAAAAGGTTGAAACACCTGTTGAAGATAAAGAAGAAGTGGAAGAAAAAACGGAGGAAGTAGAAAAGCCTAAGGTAAAGCGACAATCAAAAAGAAAATAAACTTACTTTTATATCAATATGCAATAAAGAATGACTCTTAAAGCACCATTGAATCCTTGACATATGATTCCTAACTCTATGGAGGTGTTTATCGCTAAGAAGTGGAGTGATAATTTCTTGCAGTTGTGATTATACAAGGACCAGTCTATAGCAAATGCAGGGGAAACTGTTGACGACGTTTATAGCAACGGAACTCTTAAGAAAACTAAAGACTGAGATAAAATCACAGTGAACATTACAGCTCACGAATTGACTGTTGAGAAACTCGCTATTCTTCAGAGTGGTTTGGTTGAAGTCCACCCTTGAACTGTGACTGCTGAAGTAGAAAAATGGAATCCTTGAGATTGGAGTTTTGATAAGGATATTATCTTACAATACTCAAATGCTGATTGAACAGCTATTGAGCCTACTTCTGTGACAGCTTTGATAAACTGAACAGAAACAACTCTTACTGCTAATACTGATTATAAGGTATGAGCAACAATGTTCGGAGCAACTTATATCAAATTGCTTACAGGTGAAACAGAAGGAAAATTAGATGCTGATGCTCCTACTTCTGTTAGAATTACTGTGACATACAGCTCAATAAATGCTAATGCTAAAGTAATGGACCATAAAGCTAATGCTCTTGCAGTTCCTTTCGTTATGGTTTTGAAGAATGAATACACTTACAATAACGAAACAAAGAGAATTACAACTTACTTAGATAATTGTCAAGCAAGTAAAGCGACATTACAGCAGATTGCCGATAATGACGATACTACTGTTTGATTCCCTGTAGAAATTACAGGAACTGTTATCAAGCAAGACTTTGAGTGATTCTCATTAGCCTCTGAGTAATATCAGTTCTAAACGAAGAAAGTCTGGAAGCCGTATTGGAAAGTATGGTTTCCGTAAATAAGCATATAGAGGTTTTCTTCGTTTGCCTTTATATGCTTTTTTATAATCTAACAGCTCTATTATGGTTATAAATTTACAGGAATTCCTTGACGGATATAAGAAAAGTGAAGTATGCTTATGAGATAAAAAGCGAGTTTTCCGTGAGCCGAAAATGAAAGACTCAAAATTATCTGTAATGAAACTACTTGAATTATACTGCATTGAGTGAGAACGGAAGGAGTTCTTAGATATATTGGAAAACGATTTGCCTATCAGTAAGCAAAAGGAGATTATCAAGAGGATACTTGAGGAATTGGGTTTAGTTTAGAGGCTTCTTGAGATGGTGAATATTGAGAAGCTCTTTCAATATACACATTCACCTTACTTATGCACGAATACTGATATACAAAAGAGCAAATTCTTGAAATGAGTCCAAGTTATGTATGAACACTAATGGAAATGGTGGGTTGCCGTAAAAATCCAGAGTTGCTTAAGAGGTTTAAGAAGCTCAAGTTCTCAAGTGAATTTGAGTTTGAGCAGTATCTTTTAAAGAAAATGAAATTCAAGTAAGAGTGTTATTCAAAATAACACTTTTTTCTTTTTGATTATATTACAGTCGTTTTACAAGATAGATATGCTAATGAGTTATAACAAAATAATGGTATATAAAGTTGAGTATAACTGACTGAGATTTCTAAACAATCCTGCATTCATTGAGGAATGAGGAAGTCTAATCCTTAAGGAGTTTAGCTTTTTTGAGGTTGCTACGAATGCGAATTCCGAGAAATATGCTATTAGACATTGAGAATATGTCAGTCCAACTGAAATGAAGAACAGAAGAATAAGGTTTTTATTTGACATCGTTGCTAATTCAGAGGAAGAAAGACGAGCTTTGCTTAAAAGAGTTCAGAGAGCCTTTACTCCTGAAGCTAATCCATCTCCATTCAATAAGAATCTTTGGAAAGACTTATCTTTCTTAGACGTAGATTGTGCTGAGTGGAAATGTAAATGTCAAATCTACAAATGAATAGAGCTTTCAGATTTCGCTAACGAAAAACGAGTATGAATAAGTGTTGAATTGATAACCGATAGTCCATACTTCTATTCAAGTCAGGAGTATTCCATAACGACTACTAACACTATGAGTTGAATAAAATTGCCTGTAAAACTTCCTTTCAAGCGACAATACTACAGGTGATTGATAAATTACAATGGTGTTCTTAGCTCTCCTGCAAATATTGATATGGAAATATTGCAGAATGATAGCAGTTTTTATCCAATGGATAAGATAAAAATAGTTTGTCAGAGTGAAAACTGATTTGAGGTATTACACATAGAGAATATTAGCAGTTTATGACTAAGCATTTGAGATAAGATTATGATTGATACGAAAAACAGAAGATGTTTCCTAACGACGATAAACTGAACAGAAGACATAACCTGATTAGTGAGTTTGTGAAGCTGACGACCATATTTGGTATGATGAACTAATGTTGTTGCGATTGATACTTGAGATTGGTGAGAATGTATTGAAGCAAAAATTACACGAAATAATATATTTTAGATTTCTAATGACATAAAAAAATGGACATAACTCCTATTATAACCGTTGCAGAATTACAAGATTTAACAATGAACGAGGACCTGCTAAAATACTGCTCGGAGCATTCAGAGGAGGCTCTAAAAATGATTAAGCAAGTAAGTCTAAGAGTCTTTTCCAAAATTGATAAGGAAATATTCTATGTAGAAGACGGAAATACATACGAATTCCCTGAGGACTTAAAATTAGCAGTATCAAGCCTATGCGAAAGCTATTACACTTTTTGAGTGGTTGATAAAAACAATAATGCGACTAAGAAAGTTGTGAGCGAAAGGATTGACGATTATTCATACACCTATTCAGATAGTCAATATGCTTATACATTCTTTGGAATTCCTACTGACAGTAATGTTATTGCAGTGATTGAAGCATACAGCTGACTAATAGGGAAATGATACCGAACAATACATTTACATTAGTAATAATAGTGAAAATGATACAAGACTTCTTTATCAATGAAGCAATTATAAGAAAAAGACAAGAAGAAACGATTTACTGAGATTGAATTAGCAAAAAAATCTATGTGAATCAAGATTCTCCAATAAAGTGTAGAATTAGCAGTTTATCTTATAAAGATTTAAGATTGCTTAGTGATACAGACGATATTCAGAGGAAAGTTATGAAAATGTATGCGAATGCTTCAATTGAAATTGACGAAAAAGATTTGATTATTTGGAATAGCAAAGAATGGAAAGTGATTGCTCATTATCAGCCTCAAGATAAGACTAAAATACACCATAATAAATATTTTATAAAGATAGTAGAGTAAATGAGATACGAGATAAAAGATTTAGATAAGGTGATTGCGAATGTGCAGAATAATAGTGCTTCTGCTTTGAAGAAGTGCTGATTCTATCTTGAAAATAAGATAAAAGAGCAGATTGAAAAAGACAGTAAAGATACCTGAACTTTGAAAGATAGTGTAAGCACAATAGAGGTGAAGCCTTGACTTGTAGAAGTTTGAACGAATTTGGAGTATGCTTTAGTGAGGGAATACGGAAGAAGACCTTGAAAGTTTCCTCCAATGGACGCTCTTGTTGGTTGGACTTCAAGAAAGCATATGATAAAGTGAGGTGCGACGAGTAAATACGACGATTTACATTATACAGATAAGTGAGTTGTATTTGTGATTGCAAGAGCTATTGCAAGGAGGGGAATTGAGTGAAAGCATACATTTGAAACAGTTATAAATAGGGAAAAACAAAACATAATTGATTTATATGCTAAATATATGAGGGAATGATAACACCAAACCGACCAAAAGCATTACAGCAATACCTATTGAGCTTGGAATTATGCGAAAGGGTATGATTCTTAAAGGTTGAAACAGGGAATTGACCTGCAATCGTATTCAATGAATGAGATTGGGGTGATTTTGATAGTTGAAATATAGGTTATGAGAAATGAGTGGATATTTTTCCTATCTTAATAGATGTTGTTGTAAAGTATGAAGATTATCTCAGTTGATACGAGATAAGAAACAGAATTAGAAAGGAAATAGGTAAGTTCAACTGAGCATTGACGAGTGATTGGGAATGAACTATTGCTTTTAGACAATTCTTAGCTCCAAGCTACAATCACGAAACGAACGAAATAGTGTTCTGAGGGATTTATTTATTAAAGCAAAATTACGACTATGCTAACGATACAAATTAAGAACTGAGAAAATGAAATAATCGCAACTATAGGGAATATCTTTTCTCTGCAGGTTGACGACGAGGTGAATAAGGGTTGAAAAATGAAGCTCAGATTTCCTGCAGAAGAACGATTAAGGAAACAGCCTTTACAAAAATGATACAGAGTAAGTATCTCTTATTGACTGAAGATTTGAAGTGTTATCAATCTTTTTGAATGATATATTACAGATATTACTGTTAAGACTACTGAAGTTGTAATGGAAGCCGAAAATCGGTTAAGCTATTTACAGAATAGGATAATTAGAGCTCAAAAAAGCTATATGACAACACCTGCTAAGACGGTGATAGAGTGAATTTTCAACGAGCTTAATACGAACTCACCATTGCCTATCGTATTGTGATTGAACGACGACGAAACTGCTATTACTAAGGACTTTGATATAGGGACAAGCTTCTACGATATCCTTAAGTATTGCCGAACTGCTAATCCTAAAATGATATGTAGAATAGTGAATGTTTGAGATTATCACTTTTTGGAATGTTCAGAAAATGCAGGTAAAGTCCTAAGCTGAGTATGGGAATACGACGCAAGAAATACAATGTGAACGAATATCGTAGATTGGAGCCGAAAAGATAGTATGGACAAGTTCTATTCATATCTTCAAAATGCGAGTTCAAGTGCATTGAACGAGGAATTCTATAATAGAACTAAGTTGCTTTTTGAAAAATACGAGGAGGAGTGAAGTTTAGCATTGCCTAACGGGATAGCAATACCGAGCATAGCAATTTCAAGGGATACGGATTGGTGGGACTTTACACCTTGAGATAGAAAATACATAAGAATACTAACTTGATACGACCGATTGCCTTTGGAATACCTATGACTAATACAGAGTAGAAAGGTTGTAATAAATGCTAAAGGTTGAATTAAGACTGAAATAAAGGTTTCAGACGAATATAAGAGTGATACAAATATACTTGACCTTGTTTTGCAGAACTTAAGAGGTAAGAAGCCTTGAACTTCCTGAGAATGACCTGATATGTCAGACTATTATACTAAGGAAGCTACGAATCAAGCTATCAGTCAAGCAGTAAGCACAAAAGCTAATATTCAGCATACTCATTTAGTATCTGATATAACGAACTTTGCACAAGCTGTATGAAGTTTGATTTCAAATGCTTTAGTAAATTATATTACGAGTAGTGATTTGCAGAGTGCATTGAGTGGGTATAGTCAAACAGGACATACTCATATCATTTCTGACGTGGACGAGTTAGAAGCCTCTTTATCTGATAAAGCAAATGCAGTTCACAGTCATACTGTTAGTGATATTACAGATTTTGCTTCAGCAGTTGCGAGTGCAATCAGTTGAAAAGCAGATACTTGACATACTCATACGATATCAGATATAAGTTGATTACAGAGTGCATTAGACAATAAAGCAAGTTCTGTTCACTCTCATACGATTGCTCAAATTACAGGTTTACAAGAAGCTCTTAATAGTAAGGCGAATAGTTCAGATGTTTACAGTAAGAGTCAGGTTTATACGAAAACTGAGGTTGACGAAATGATTCCTACTGTTCAGACTGTTTATGATAGCACAATCACGATACAGGTAAACTGAACTACTATTAAGAGTATTACTTTGAATCAGGCGAATGGTGATACAATCAACATTCCTGTTCCTACTAAGACAAGCGATTTAACAAATGATAGCTGATTTATCACAAAAGCCGTAAGCGACTTAACGAATTACTACACTAAAAGTCAAACATACACTAAAGCAGAAGTTGATAATATAATTAGCAATTTCTGAGGATTTGAAGTTGTTTCAACTCTACCTACTACGAATATAAAAACGAATGTTATTTATTTGTTATGACCAATAGGGACTTGAGCAGATAAGTATGAAGAACGGATATATTACAGCAATACACGAACTAAAATCTGAGAAACTTCAGTTGACCTTAGTAATTATTTCAACAAATCTACTGAAACAGCTGACGCAATTACAGAATGAAACTCACACCTATTTATGACTACAGCTGAAAGAAGTAAGTTGAACTGAATTGAAGCTCAGGCTCAGAAGAATACGATTACTTGAGTTAAGTGAAGTGCTGAAGATTCATACAGAACAGGTAATGTAAATATAACAAAAGAGAATATCTGATTGTGAAATGTGGATAATACAAGCGACGCAAACAAGCCTATCTCTAATGCAACTCAGGAAGCATTAGACCTTAAAATGAATAAAGCTGAGAAAAGACTATTCGTAATAACGGAAGATATGGTGACTGTTTCTAAAGACAGCACAAAATGAGTCGCACCTTATAATGCCTCATACTGATACACTAATATAACTATTGATTCTAATGCTTGAGTTCAACGAATAGAGTGAGCATTCTATCATTTTGAAGTGAACACAGAAATGGTTGTCGCTTCTGCATATAGAAATGTTAGAGTTAGAATATGAGATTGAGCTTATATTCCTATGAAAAACCGAGCGAATAGTATTTTAGCAGGAAGTTCATATATGACTAAGTGAAGAACTCAGTTCTTTGCTTATAAAACTGTATATGAAAGCTGAGGAGCTTTACACCTTAGTGTAGATACCTCTTATTCTGCTATGTCAGTTGCAGAATGAAATACTTGAACTGCTACAAGTGGTAGAGTTATGAGAGCTGATTATTTGAAACAGATAATTAAGCATCATTCAGTGGACGATACTGCATTTTGAGATTCTTGGAACGGCGAAACTGATATTGCACCTAGTAAAAATGCAGTTTACGACAAGCTAAAATCTATTGAAACTGATATTAGCAATAAGGCTAATAATAGTGATGTCGTAAAATTAACAGGGGACCAGACGATTGATTGAAAAAAAACATTCTCAACAAGTCCTGTAGTTCCTAGCAAATCAACTGAAGCAGGAGATAATCCTACTACTATTGCTACCGAAAAACAGGTGAAAAATGTAAAAGATAGTATTGGAGGTTGAACTCTTACACTTTTATATGGGGACGACGAAGAACTTTGAACATTCTGAGCAAATCAATCTACTAATAAGACGATTAAAATTCCTGCCTGAAGTTCTATTAACGAGCTTACAGAAAACTTCGTTAGGACTATGATTTTCTCTTGAGTAAAGGATTTTGATAATGTCTTTAGAGCTTCAAGTTGATTATACAGAATTCTAAATGCTATGGACGAAAATGATAATTTATGACTCACAGAATGAGAAGTTTGGGAAGATTTGGTGAGCAGTTCTACTAGTATGAGTATGATTAGTCATTCATTTAGTGTAATGACTGCTATAGCGAGTAGTGAAATTGCTATGACAGAGCTTTTGAGTAATAACAATGCAGTAAAAGAGGTGAGTGAGTGTTGGAACAGTATTTATATTATAGCAAACAGTTCATTAGCAAGAGATATGTATTTGAATAGCGAGTATTGAATAACTAATCTATTCACTTATATGCCTGCAATGGACGCATTCTTTGAAGACTATGATACTAAGGTATATCTGATAAATACCTACATAATGACTATTGTGAATAACAATGATATATTGCAGATGCTTTATTCAGATTCAATCGTGGAATCTGCGATAGCGAACAGCACAGAGGCTATAATTACTATTGCTTGAAACTACGATAAATTGAATATCGTTAAAGACGATACTGTTATAAGGTGAGCAATCGCTTGAAATAGTAATGCTATTATACTTATAACAAGCGATACGAATAAATTAAATCTTATGAAGTGATATTCAGATATAACAAATGCGATAGCAGTAAATCAAACAGCACTTGTGAATATTGCTTCTAACACAGATAGGCTAAACTTAATGAAGACGAACTCTACTGTTATGAATGCTATTTTCTGAAATACAACAGCAGACAATTCTATATCTGATAGTAATTTTGTTGCACTACTATCTGATGCAACTTTATTAGACAGTATGGTATCGTGAACTGCTTCTTGAAAAAGAATAAAAGTTGCAGACGAAGATACGATTATTCTTCCACCTGTTTTGAGTTATACTTGATTGACTGGATATAATAGCTTTGAACAGCTCAGTGAAAACGAAAGTGATATGGCTATCGTGGAAGCAAATCAAAATGCTATGAAACTTATAAATGCTTGTGATTGAGCAAAAGCTCGGTTCCAAACTGATTTATTGTTTGAATACACTTGAGCAATGCAGTATGCAATAATAAAAAGACCTTGAACTTACTTGATAAAATGTTGGTGAGCTTGAAGTAATACTACAGCCTGAGGTTATGCAGAATGAACAAAAGTTTTCGCTAAGAATGATAAGATTGCAGTTGTAGTTTGACAGAGCTGAAGCACGGTTTGAGGAAGTTGAAGAACTACATTC
>Ga0326513_10001207_pt1 | contig 21006 bp, 21 predicted proteins | sample 2_2465_0518_D_FD_203654 | JGI IMG/M metagenome (GOLD analysis project Ga0326513, IMG submission 203654) | Bovine rumen microbial communities from UC Davis, California, United States - 2_2465_0518 | ecosystem: Host-associated > Mammals > Digestive system > Stomach > Rumen | place: USA... | reverse complement strand
ACTTCAACGTTCCGCAGAACAGCTCGACCGCGTGGCTCACGTGGGAGGAGTCTGGCAGCGACGAGCGTTTCGACTTCTGGGGCGCGGGGTTCCGCTACTGCATCATCGGCTTCGACTACGCGCAGTCGGTGGACTTGGCCGCTGCTCAGGTGCTTTGCATGCGCCCAGAGCGCAACGAGGATGGCAGCGTCAAGCGCGACCCTGTGACGCGCGAGGCGATATTCGACCCTCACATCTACGAGACGAGCATGTACTGGATGCCTGAGAGCAAGCTGGAGGCGCAGGAGAAGAAGGGCGACAAGGCCACCAAAGACCACGCCCCGTATCGCCTCTGGAAGGACCAGGGGCTTCTGAGGGTCGTCCCTGGCAACGTCGTGCCCACGTCTGTTCTGGCCGAGTTCATCAACGAGCTCAGGGACGAGCACGGCCTGTACACCTTCGCCATCGGCTACGACCCTTGGCACATCATCGGCAGCGACAGGGAGCTGTTGGAGCAGATGGTGGGCGAGGAGAGGTGCGAGGCCGTCATTCAGGGCGCGAAGACGCTCTCAGACCCCATGTATCGCATCCGTGCGGACTACCAGGAGGGCAGGTTCATCGATGACGCGCACCCCATCAACCGATGGTGCCGCATGAACGTCATGGTCACCACGGACACGAACCTCAACATCCTGCCCGACAAGAAGGAGGGCAAGGGCGCGAACAAGATAGACGGCTTCATGGCGGAGCTCGATGCCTATATCGCGCTCCTTCGCCACGAGTCCGAGTACAAGGCCCTGCTCACGTAGTATTCACAACAATTCACACATTTTCACACGTATTGACATTTACAGACAAATGCGGTACAGTTGGTACGCTAGGATTAGTGTATGGGCCTCCGAAAGGGGGCCTTTTTCATGCCGGTCGGAGGTGGCGCACTTGGCGAACGACGGGCTCATTGCAAAGGTGCTCGGAAGGTTCCGCAGGCGGTCTACCGCAAGGGATGCCACTACGACCTACTTCCGCACCCTCACGGAGTACAACCCAGCGTTCAGGACATGGCACGGCGGCGTCTACGAGATGGAGCTCACGAGGGCGTGCATACACGCCTTTGCCAGCTCTTGCTCCAAGGGCGAGCCGCACATCAAGGGCAACGGAAGGCCAGAGCTGGTCAAGGCCTTCGAGAGTTGGCCCAACCCGTACATGACGTGGCCGAGGTTCCTCTATCGCCTTGCGACCATATACGAGGTCGACTGCACCGCGTTCGTCATCCCCACATACGACGAGCGGGGGTACACGAACGGCCTGTTCCCGTTGAAGCCAGACTACACGGAGCTTCTCGACGTGGACAATGAGATGTGGGTGCGGTTCACGCTGAGGACGGGCGAGCGCATGGCGTTCCCCGCGTCGGAGGTCTGCTGCATCTCCAAGTACCAGTACATCAGCGACTACTTCGGCACGGCGAACAACCTGCAGGCCACCATGAGCCTCCTAGACAAGCAGGTTCAGGCGGAGAACAACGCAATCGACATCGGCGGCAAGATAAAGTTCATCGGCAAGGTCGTTGGTCAGGTCGCGCCAGAGGACCAGAGGCGCAAGCGCGACGAGTTCTATGCGAGGAACTTCACGGACAACGACACCGTGCTCATGACCTACGACTCCACGTTTGCCGACATACAGCAGGTCAAGGCGAGCACGTACACCATCTCGACCGACGAGATGGAGCGCATCGACAAGCACGTGTTCGACTACTTCGGGTGCAACGAGGCCATCCTGCAGAACAGCGCGGACGAGGCCAAGTGGGACTCCTACTACGAGGGCAAGGTCGAGACGTTCTTCCTGCACCTCTCCGAGGGGCTCACGCAGTCGTGCTTCTCTAGGCGCATGGTGACTCAGTCCGACGCCCCGAACCGCATCTGGTTCGGCTCCGACAGGCTGCAGTTCGTCTCCGCTGCCACCAAGCGAAACATCGTCCGAGACATGACCTCCTACGGCATCATGACCGTAAACGAGGGCCGCGCAATCCTCGACCTTCCGAGGATACCTGGTATGGACGTGTTCATGGTGCGCGGCGAGTTCTTCCAGATGGACATGAGCGGTCGCGTGGTGTTCGCGTCTGGCGGTCGTGAGGGGCTTCCCGTCCCCGATCCCGTTGACGACCCAGACTTCGACCTCGGCGGAGACGACCAGATTTACAACGACGCCGACGCCTATGGCGCGGTGGAAAAAGCAGACGTTTAGGAGACAGCATGCCCGCTAAGCCGCACGAGCGACAGTACCGCTCGCTGCTCTCTCCGCTCGCACCCGTCTCTACGGGGGCCGAGAAGCGGTTCGAGAGCGACTACTACGTTGAGGGGTACGCTTCCACCTTCAACGACCCCTACAAGCTCTACGAGTTCGACGGCATCGAGTACTGGGAGGTCATCGACCCCGACGCCTTCCGTGACTGCGATATGAGCGATGTCATCATGCAGTTCAACCACGAGGGGCGCGTCTACGCTCGCATGAGCAACAACACGCTCGTGGTGGAGCCGCAGCTCCATGGCCTGTTCGTCGCTGCCGACCTTGGCAGCACGAGCCTTTCGCGCCAGATGTACGAGGACATCGAGGCTGGCCTCATCACGCGAATGTCGTGGGGCTTCATGCCCGACTGGGACTCCATCGAGGACGTGTACGACGAGGAGTCCCGCAAGTTCACTTCAACCATCCATCGGGTCAAGGTCTGCTACGACGTTTCCAGCGTCTCCCTGCCTGCCGACCCTAATACGGAAATTAGTGCGCGTTCCTACTTTGACGGAGCGATCAAGAGGATTGAGGCGGAGCGACTTCAAAGCGCACTTGAGGCCCAGAAGGCTGCTGAGCTTAGACGTAAGCGCATGGAGCTAAGGGCCAAGTCAATGCAACTTCGATAGCTAGGAGGATTCGGATGCTCATTTCCGAGTTCACTCCCATGGACGCGGTCTCGCTGCGTCGCATGGACGGCGAGGCCTACATGACCCGCCGCGCGGAGGTGCTTGAGCTCTCCGCCAACCTGCCCGAGGACGCAACCCTTGAGCAGATGGAGTCCCTCGACTCCGAGATGAACCTGTACAAGTCCGAGGACGAGCACCGCGCCAACATCGCGGCCCTGAACGCCGAGAAGCGTCAGCTCGTCATCAACGGAGGCGGCAGCACCGTCGAGTCGGTCGCAACCGCCGCAGTCAACACCCCCGCAGAGGAGGCAACCACCATGCCCGAACAGCAGGCACGCTCGCTCGGCGAGCACTTCGTGAACACCGTCAAGCGCGACGGCCATGGCAAGTCCTTCCACGTCGTCGCCGCGCCGTTCTCCCGCGCCGCCTCCGACGTGCAGGGTTCCCCGGCTGTGGCTCAGGCCACGCAGGCCATCACCACCTATGACACCAGCGTCATCGAGGGCGTCCGCGAGTCCATGGGCGTCCTGAACCTGCTTGGCCGCGAGGTCATCGAGGGCAACACCCTCGTGTTCTTCACCGAGGGCGCCATGGAGGGCACCATCGCTAACTCCATCGCCGAGGGTGCCGCCAAGTCGCGCATCCACTTCGCCGACCCGACTCCCACGACCGTGACGCTTGAGAAGATCGCGGCCTACATCAAGGAGTCCGACGAGTACATCGATGACTACGGCTACCTCGCCAGCGCCATCAACGGTCGTCTGCTCTACGCGCTGAACTTCAGGCGTCAGGCCAAGGTCATCGCCGACCTGCTCGGCACCTCCGGCATCCAGACCATCGGCGGCACCACCGCTGTCACCCGCACCGCAGTCGCCGTTGCCGACGAGGTCGCCAACGCCATCGCCGATGTCGTGACCTACTCTGGCCGCTCCGCCAATGCCATCGTCATGACCCCCGACATCTGGAAGCTCCTGCGTATCGGAAAGGACGGCGAGAACCGCTACTACGGTGGCGGCTACTTCGCGGCGCTGCACGGCGAGAACATCTGGAACCTGCCCATCGTCCTCTCCAACCAGCTCACCGCCAACCACATCGTCGTCGGCGCGTTCGACACCTGCGCTTCCCTGGTCACCAAGGCCGAGGGCGTCACCATCGAGGCCACCAACACCGACCAGGACGACTTTATCAAGAACCTCATGACGGTTCGCGCCGAGGTCCGCGAGAAGCTGGCCGTCCGCATCCCCGCTGGCTTCGTTGACATCACCGTGGCGGCTTAGTAATGCTGCGCACCTACAAGTGGCGCGGCGTGTTCTGGCGGTTCGAGGACGGCAGGGTGCCAGAGGGTGCCGTGCTTGTCGAGGCCAAGAAGCCCGTCACGCCCGAGACGCCCAAGAGGCGTCGCGTCACAAAGGCAAAGCCAAAGGAATAGCGATAGGGGGTGGCGACCATGTCCCTGCTCAATGACGTGAAGGCCGCTTTGAGAATCGGGCACAACGCCCTTGACGACCTCATTGGGAGGAACATCGTCGGGGCAATCGCCGACATGGAGAACAAGGGCGTGTCCGCAAGCTGGCTGGGCACGGACGCGATTGCCGCCCCCATCACCATCGATGACGTGGACGAGGACAAGCTGCCGAGCGCGGCGTTCGGCCCCATCGTCTCGTATGTCCTTGTGAACACCCTGCTCGACTTCGATGAGCGGGACGACTTCATGAGGATTTACGAGTCGCAGGTGTGCACGCTGCTCAACGGCCCGATGAACTCCGTGTACGAGACGGAGGGCTGATGCGCTGGGACTCCGTGATAATCCTCAGAGACGTGGTGACGAACTCCTACGTCGATGCTGACGGCAACGACGTTGAGGGCGAGCCCGTGGACACGCAAGTGTTCTGCAACGTCCGCCACATCGACATCAGCACGTGGGCCACGGCTGCTGCGGTCGGTCCAAAGCCGGAGCTGCAGGTCGAGGTCCGCTCCATCGACTACGCGAACCAGACTCAAGCGGTGTTCGAGGAGCGCGAGTACGACCTCATGCAGTCCATGGACTACGGCGAGAACACCAAGCTCGTCTACTCCACGCACGCTAGGAACGACAATGGGTAAGCACCTGTGGGTCGAGGAGGACGAGTTCGCGCTCGCCCTCAGCGAGATTCTGGGTGACATCCTCGATGCCTCGGAAGAGGCCCTCTTCGCGTGCGTGCATGACGCTGTTGAGCTTGGCCGCGACGAGTGGCGAAACAACGCCAAGTCGCACAAGGCCAAGTACCACAAGGGCAATTGGGAATACGGCCAGCACGTCACCTTCCGCACGCTCCGCAAGAAGTCTGGCATCGAGGGCCACATCTACTCCAAGAAGCCGGGCCTCCCGCACCTCCTTGAGAAGGGCCACGCCAAGATCGGCGGCGGCAGCACTGCCGCATACCCGCACGTCAAGCCAGCGGCTGAGTTCGCCTTCGAGTTCGTCCGCACCCACCTGCCAGAGTACATAGCGAGGGAGCTGCGATGAGCGCAAAGTCAGTCGTGTACGCCGCCCTCACTGCCACGGGCATACCTGGCCGTCAGGACGCCTACCCAGTCAACAGGGCACCGACCCCGCCCTTCTTCGTCTACACGGTCGAATCCGATGGCGGGTTCATCGCAGACGGCATCGTTTACGCGAGCCTGCCCCGCTTCCACGTCGAGCTGTTCGAGAAGGTGTCAGACCCGAACACCGAGGCCCTCATACGAGACGCCATCCTCTCGCTAGGCTGCGTGCCAGACGAGACTGGCATCTGGTCGGAGTCAGAGGTCTGCCACATCGAGCAGTACGACTTCACCTATCACAACAGAGAAGAATAGGAGGCCATCATGGCCGAACTCTCCAAGGTCCGTTTCGGACTCGCCAAGGCGTACTACGCCGTCATCAAGGCTGACGGTACCTATGACACCCCCGCAGCCCTTCCTGGTGCCGTCTCCCTCGACCTCAGCCGCGAGGGCAGCGAGCCCACGACCTTCTGGGCCGACAACATCGCCTACTTCGTGACTCCCGCCGCAAACGGTGGCTACACTGGCACGCTCACGCTCGCCATCGTCCCCGACTCCTTCAAGGTCGCCGTTCTCGGCGAGGTCGTTGACGACAACGGCATGCAGGTCGAGGTTTCAGACGCAACGCCCAAGTCGTTCGCCCTCATGTACGAGGTCGAGGGTGACGCTGACAAGAAGCGCTACGTCTTCTTCAACTGCTCCGCCCAGCGTGCCGTGGCGAGCGCAAACACCAAGTCCGACTCCACCAACCCTGACACCCAGGAACTTGAGTTTGCCGCCATCGGTAAGGACTTCGAGAACTTCGGCGGCAGCGGCACCACCAAGAACATCGTCAAGGGCTCCGCTGAGGAGGCCGCAACGGCGTTCGCAACCTGGTACACCGCAGTCCCGACCCCGACCAAGGCCTAGCCATAGTCGGTTGACACCATAGGAAGAGTAGCCCCGTCGCGCATCCTGTCACTGCGCGGCGGGGCTTCTCTCAGATACAGACAGGAGTATCTCATGCTTATCAAGTTCAAGAACGTCTCTGGCCGTGGGGTCAAGAACCCGCTCCGTTGGGGCGACGGCGACGACATCCACTACGCGGTCTGCTCGACCTATGCCTTGAAGCTCTACCAGCAGACGTTCATCGAGGACCCGTCCTCGAAGCACCACTCGCTCATCAACGACGTTATGGACACGGGCGACGGCTCCGAGTTCATGTCCTTGGTGGGCATCGACTGGGACGCAGACATGAGGGCCACGTGGGCGATGATGCGCTCTGCCGACGTTGCTGGGCTCAACGACGGGGTTGACCCGACGCCGAGCTACGACCAGATGCTCGCAGACCACGCTGCGGACATCATCGACTTCTCCGACCTTCACATGTGCGTCTCGCGCGAGATCGATGCGACCTTTCGTACCCTATCCGCCCGACTCGCTAAGGCAGCACGAGAGCAAGAGCAGTAGCGGCACGCGCCTGCCCTTCACGCAGGTGTTTCTCGCCGCCATGAGGTTCGGGTACTCGCGGCAGGACTTGGCCGTGATGCCCTATGGCGAGGTCATCTTCGACCTTGCGGCAACGAACGAGGGTTCAGACGATACCGAGTCGCACGTCGAGATGGCGACGCAGGAAGACATAAGAAGCATGCTGGGGTAGGTGGTTCACCATGGCAGAGTACGCCGGTCTTGAGATTCGCATTGGCGGCAACACGACCAAGCTCAACAACGCCCTCAAGGCGTCAACCAAGAGCGCGGCTGAGCTGCAGCGCAACATCCGTCAGGTCACAAAGGCAATGCAGTTCGACCCGACCGACCTGCGCAACATCGAGACGCGAATCAAGCTCACTGGCGACCGCATGGAGAGCCTGCAGTCCAAGGCAAAGCTCATGGCAACGTCCATGAAGCAGCTCGGCGACTCCACTGTTTCCCTCAATGGCACGCCGAAGACCATCAGGCAGATTGCATCAGAGACAGACAATCTCACGCTCACGGCAAAGCAGGCCGACAAGCGTTACGCCGACCTCACTGGCTCCCTCGCTGAAATCTACGAGGCATGGAACAAGATTACGCGCGAGGAGGGCGTGGACTTCGCAAAGAAGTTGAAGATTGATCCCCAGACCGCGCGTAATCTCATGGACTCTAGCACGTCGCTTGTTGCGATGCGCTCCGCAATCCAAGGCATAAACCAGGAGCGCAAGAACGCATTGGATTACGGCGATGGTGGCCCAGACCTCATAACCCCAGAGCAGCTTGCTACGCTTGAGAAGTTCAAGAGCATCAACTTCCACAACATGTTCAAGAACGGCCTTGAACTTGATGATGTCATCAAGGACGCTCATGACCTTGGCGTTGCAATCAGCGATGACGCAGTAGAGAACGTCCGCAACCTGCAGAACGTGTTCAAGGAAGCAGCGAACGAGAAGGACATCTTCGACAAGGCCCTCAAGTTCGAGGGTATTGGCAACGATGTTCAGCGCATCAACTCCGAGGCGGAGAGCCTTTCGCAGACGATGCGCTGGCTCGATGACAGCCTTACCACGACAACCAAGACCCCGTGGTTCCAAGACCTCGACAGCCAGATTCGCAAGGTTGACGCTTCGCTAGACCTTGTTGAAAAGGACTTGGAGCGCACCGAGGCTGCGATGAAGGTTGACCCCAAGAACATCCAGCTCGCCGCAAGGTACATGCAGGACTTGCAGCAGAAGGTCGAGCTGAGCGAGGAGAAGTCCAATCTTCTCAAGAACGAGCTTAGCCAGCTCGACGCGAGTGGCGCAAAGAACGCCGCAAAGAGCCATCAGGACTTGGCAAAGTGGCTTGAGGAGTCTGCCGAGAGCGCGCGTGTGGCGAAGAAGGAGCTCTCAGACCAGAGCGCGGAGGTCAAGAACCTCGAAGACGCCATCAAGAAGACAAGGCAGCAGATTGCCACCGCAAAGAAGGACTTGTCCCTTGCGGAGACGTCCGACAATGCACAGAAGTACGCAAATAAGATTGACGAGCTGGCAAAGGCGAACGATAGGCTTGCTAGCGCGCAGAAGAAGCTCGGCGAAAACGAGGCAAACCTTGACAAGGCCGGTCAGGATTTAGAGAACGCCAAGAAGAAGGTAGACGAGTACACACGGAGCATCGAAGAGCTCAAGGAGGAGCAGAGGCAGCTCCAAGCAATCGACCCCAAGAACGATTCGTTTGATGCTGTGTTCGATGCCTACACGAGGCTTCCAGAGATTGAGACGGAGCTGAAAAGGCTCAAAAGTGAGCTCTCTGGTGCGTCGTATGAGGTGCAGACTCTTGAGGGCGCGTTTGAAAACGCTGAGGGAGCAATCGACCTCTCTAAATCCACCATCGAGAAGTACAACAACGAGATTTCGACCATCCAAGAGACCATAAACAAGCTCGGCAACACTCGTGAGATGAAGCTGCTCAACAACCCAGGCGACGAGATTGCCAAGGAGGAGGCCTCACTCAAGGACCTAGAGGCCGAGCTTGAGCAGGCCAAGCAGAAGGAGAAGGAGCGTCAGAAGGCATACGATGCCGCCGCAGCGGAGAACAACCTCGCCAAGGAGGCAAAGGCCTACGACGACATCGAGCAGCAGATCGAGGAAACGCGGGTCAAGTACCTAGAGGCCACGGAGGCCATGGGCAAGAAGTCCAACGCGATTCTCAACCCCTCGACCCTCAAGAGCCTCGGCATGACCATGTCTGCCACGGTGTCGCCAATCATCGCTGGCATCGGCAGGAGCATGCTCGACGCGAGCCAAGACATCGACACGGCCTACCGCAACATGCGCAAGACCGTCGATGGCACGGATGACCAGTTCGAGGCACTCCGCAGGAGCGCGATGAACTTCGCATCAACGCACGTGACCAGTGCCGACCAGATTCTTGAGATCGAGGCCATCGGCGGCGAGCTCGGCATCGCAACGGAGAACTTGGAAGCCTTTGCGGAGGCCATCAGCAACATCGACGTTTCCTCAGACCTTGACACAGAGGAGGCCGCAGAGGTTCTCGGCCACCTCAGCAACATCATGCACCTCACCGCAGAGGACTACAACGGCTTCGCCGACGCTTTGGTTCGCCTCGGCAACAACGGCGCGTCCACTGAGTCGGAGATTGCCAACATCGCCGAGCGCATCGGCTCCATGGGCTCCATCGTGGGAATGTCCGCATCAGATCTGTTGGCATGGTCCAGTAGTATCGCCAGCACGGGCATGAACGCGGAAGCCGCAGGTACCGCGATTAGTAAGACAATGTCGTTCTTCGAGACTGCCGTTGCCGCAGCGGGTGGAACCATCGACACCAGCTTCGACGCCATCAACGCGGCGGTGCAGGGCGGCGGGGACGAGCTTACCATCTTCGCAAACCTCGTGGGCAAGACCGCTGACGAGTTCGCGGAGGCGTGGGAGTCAGACCCCGACGCGGCCTTCGAGGAGGTCAACACCTCCATCAAGAGCGCGAAGGACTCGCTGCAGGGCATCGCCGATGTTGCCCACATGACCGCTGACGAGTTCGCTAAGACGTGGGAATCCGACCCCACAAAGGCCATGGAGGCCTTCATCAAGGGCCTGAACGACATAGAGGCTTCCGGCGGCTCTGCCGACGCGGTGCTGCAGGGCTTTGGCATCACCTCCGTCAGGCAGAAGCAGGCCATCGAGGGCCTCATGCGAACCATCGACGGCCTTGACGACAACCTCAAGATGTCCGAGGACGCATGGAACGGCATCTCTGACCAGTGGGGTCAGGCTGGCGACGCAGCGAACGAGGCATCAAAGAAGGCCGAGGGCTTCTCGGGCCAGATGCAGATAATGAAGAACGTCTGGCACAACATGCTCGCAGAGCTCGGCGAGGGCGCGGCACCGTGGCTGCAGAGGTTCACTGGCATCTTTAGCTCGCTCTCTGAGTGGTTCACGGGCATGAGCCAAGGCGCGAAGGAGGCAATCGTCGCCATCGGTGGCATCGCGTTCGCAACTGGCCCCGTCCTCACGCTCGTCTCCACGCTTCTCACCTCGAAGGACAACATCAAGAACTGGGCAACTGAGACCGTCACTGGCCTCAGCATTGTCCAAGACACCTACAAGAGACTCGGCAACGAGGGCGTCAAGGCGCTTACGGGCATGTCATACGGCATGACATCCGCAAAGCTAATTGCCACCGAGCTTGGCACCGCACTCCTCAAGGCCTTCGCAATTGGTGCCGCAATCGCAGCGGTTGTGGCGCTTGGGTCGGCATTGAAGAAGCTCTACGACCAGTATCAGGACCACATTGCGGCCACCAAGGGCTTGAGGGTCGCCCTCATGGGCATCGGCGAGGAGGCAGACATTTCTGCCAGCGCGTTCGACCTGACTGGCTCGAACCTGCGCAACCTCGCCAAGGACTCCGAGGGCTATGAGAGCAGACTCGCCGACCTCGCACGCACCATTCAGGAGTCCAACGGCCAGTACAGCACCTTCGCCGGAACTCTGAGCTACTACGGCGACACCGTGCGTGACCTCGCTGGCAAGGAGGACCGCACCAGAGAGGAGAGCGCTAAGCTCTCCGCAGCGTTGCAGGGCATCAACGACGCATGCGGCACCACATACGCAATTGACGAGTACGGCAACATCATCGACACCCAGACTGGTCAGATTCAAGAGAACACCGACGCAATCCTTGCGAACGTCGATGCAAGGCGAAACCAAGCGGTTCTCGACTACTACGCCGACGACTACGCGAAGGCCGTGGGACAGCTCACGGAGGCTCAGGACAAACTGGACCAAGCGAAGGAGGATTACAAGAAGCTCGCAAGCGACGAGGGCAAGCAGGCGTACCTAGACCGCGCCAAAGAGGTCTATGGAGCCATGTACGACGAGCAGAGAACGCTCGCAGCCTACAACAAGGAGCTTGGCGACGCAAAGACCGCGATGAACAACTACTCCCGCGAGGTCGCAAACACGGAAGTCGCAGTTTCCGACCTTGAGGGCAAGATGGGCGCGGCGCAGGCAGAGCTCGACAAGAACAAGCAGACGCTTGAGGAGGCCGCAAAGGCCGAGGAGGAGTACAACAAGCGCACCGAGACCGTCACATCCGACGTTACTGGCAACATGAAGAGGCTCTCCGACGCCTTCACGGAGCTTGGCGGCGACGATGCTGGCTTCAACGCAATGGCCGAGGGCCTTGAGGCCATCCACGTCAGCGCGGAGGAGCTCGACGGCGTTGACATGAGCGACCTCGCAAGCGGGTTCGACTCCGCGAACGGCTCGATGGAGCAGATCGTGGCTACCCTTGAGAGCGGCGGCGTCCAGATGAACACGTGGAACGCAGCCCTTGAGCAGGCACCTGGCGCGGCGGAGAACATGAGCACGCTCACCGCAGCGGCGTTCGACTCCATGTACAACATGGCTGGTCAGGACATCAACGCCACCATGACGCTCATCGCTGGCCTTGACGCCATGACCATCGACGGCAAGACCTTCTACGTCGGCGACAACGGCTCTGTGACCGACTCTCAGGGCAAGGTCTACGACCTGCAGAAGGACATCGACCAGCTCCCCAAGCAGGTCGCATCCAAGCTCAAGGTTGACAACAGCGACGCGAAGAAGAAGACCAACGAGGTCAATTCCGCGCTCGACAAGACGGACAAGAAGAAGCCGAACCCGAAGATTACGGCGAACGACAGCGCATCAACGACCATATCGAACGTCAACAGGAAGCTGAACCTCCTGAATGGCAAGACGGCCACGACCTACATCAGGACAGTCACAAAGAACGTTCCAAAGACTCAGGCAACGGGCGGCATGAACAGCCGTCCCGTCATCCCAGAGCACGCCACTGGCTACATCGCCACTGGGCCGACGCTCACGAACCAGGGGTGGATAGGCGAGGACGGCATCGAGGTCGTGGCAAACTGGGCCACTGGCGGTGCCGTGGTGCCGCTGACGAACAAGCGGTACATGCTGCCCATCGCAGACGCAATCGCCGATGGCATGAGCCGTCGCATGGGCAACTTCACGAACGGTGCCCCGCAGGTCTCCGTCGTGGTCAACGGCGTGAGCAGCCCGGAGGAGACGGCACGCGCCATCACGAACGCACTCAACCTCACGCTCTAGGGGGTATGAATGGCAGTCAGCATTTCAGAGAAGCCGAACCGAAACGTATCTAGCATCGGTGCCCCCGCTAGGGACAAGAACGGCTCCTACAAGATGACCGTGAAGTGGAAGGCGAGCGACTACCTTCACGATGACAACAACAAGGGCCGCTGCGAGGGCTGGGAGATTCGCTGGAACTTTAGGGTCTACGACACCAAGAAGAAGGCGTACAAGACCCTCACGAGGAGCGTCAAGGGGCACACGCCGAGGGCGCGTGACCACTCCATCTACATCTCTGGCTTCGAGTGCACGGACGGCAAGACCTACAGGCGCGACACGGACTTCTACCCGAACGGTAACCTGCTGCTCATCTCGGTTACCGTTCAGGTGAGGCCGTGGAACTCCAAGGGCACGGGCTCGTGGGCGTCGAGCACGCGCGAGTTCACCAAGCCGCGCAACCCGTCCGTCACCATCGAGCAGGAAGCCGACACTGGCGATGTCAAGTACACCATCAAGCACAACCCCGGCGAGGACTACCGCGAAATCTGGGACACCTATCTCACCATGACGGTCTACGAGTCCTCAAGGGGCAAGGTCACCGACACGGCTACGAAGACTCCGAGGAATACCACTGAGACCTCAACGTGGAACGTTGACGCGGTCAGGCGCATGTTGCAGGGCTACAGCCAGTACATTCGCATTCGCGTCAGAGCGTACTCTCGTGGCATCCGTGGCAAGTCCGACGTTGTTACCAAGGACTACTACGTCTCGTGGCCCAAGGTCACGACCATTACCGGCGTTGATTGTTCATCCAAGGCAACGACGGGCAAGGTCACCGTCAAGATAGATACGAACTATCACCCAAAGACCAACAAGGGCATCCACAACCCCGTTACGGGCATAGTCCTTGAGAAGCTGGTCAACGTCGAGTACAAGGAGGCGTCCGAGATTCCCGGAGACGCTGACTGGGAGGCCACCGAGAGCGTTGACGACGGCAACTGTGAGGCGCTCAGCTCCACGGTGGCCCTCTTGCAGCCAGAGGCGGGAAACACCTCATGGGTGCGCGTCAAGTCTTGGAATGACATCGAGGGCATCTTCTTCCGCTATTCCGCACCAGTCAGGCTTACCGATCTTGAGCGTCCTGCGCCTACAGCGGCAGATGACGAGGTTGTGCTTGGCGAGCCGCTTTCGGGCGATGACGGCAAGAGCGCGGTGCTCACGATCGGCTGGGCAGACGATGACTCCACGGGCACTCAGGTCGCTTGGTCTGACAGCGAGTACGCTTGGCGCTCCACGAGCGAGCCCGACACCTTCGACTTCACGTGGGACGACGGCAGCGGCACCATCGGCACGGAGACATACGACCACACGGCACGTCTCTACGTCGGAGACCTCACGGAGGGCACAAGGTACTACTTCCGTGCCAGACGCTACCTTGAGAACGACGACGGCACGGAGTACGGCCCTTGGTGCCCGTCCGACACCACCGTTTCCGTGGTACCGACCACGAGCCCAGAGTCGGTGACGCTCAACGCAGTCCCGTTCGTGCCGAGGGGCTCAAGCCTTCCCCTATCATGGACGTTCGACTCAGAGGCCGAGCAGACCATGTGGGAGGTTCTCACAGGCCCCACCATCACGACAACGGAGACGGTCACGCAAATCATCGACGGCGAGCCCGTCGAGGAGGAGGTCGAGCACCTCTGGATTGACGAGACCCAGGCGAAGGTCGTGGCGAGCGGCACCGACGCAAGCGGCAGCACCGTGCTCACGGCAGAGAGGCTTGCTGGCATCATCGGCACCGACCAGTCAGTGCCCTTGGCCGTGCGCGTGAGGACTGGTGGTGACCCCGTCACGTCCGAGGCCGTTACGGTCGAGGTCGCGGACAGGCCCACCGTCGATGCGACGGTCGTGGACGAGCAGTCGCAGCCAACGGAGACGCTCACCAAGCAGCCGTTCAGGCTGTACCTTGAGTGCTCCGTTGCCGCGTCCGTCACGGTTGTTGCGACCGCCGCTGGCGGCAACTCACGCGAGCGTCCCACTGGCATCGAGTTCCAGCCAGAGGGTGACGCGGTTTGCAGCTTCGAGGTCGTGCCTGAGTGGGACGAGGTAACCGAGGGCGGTGAGGTTGTCGGCTACGAGGCAACTGTCACGGCAACAAGCGGTCTTGAGCTTTGGGACAGAGGCGAGTACGCCGTCACCGTTACCGCAACAGACACGAGGACGGGGCTTGTCTCGGACGAGGTGACCGCGCCGTTCTCCGTCGACTACGAGCACGAACCGCCAACGCCGACAAACGCCATCACCGTCACGCCGTCAGACGTGACCGACGCGGACGGCATCAGGACACTGTCAGCCATCATCCAGCTCGACGCGACGACTGGCATGGCGCAGACGGACGTTTACGACGTGTACCGACTCACCCCCGATGGCGCATACCTCATAGCGAGCGACCTAGCGCAAGACGAGACGGTGACCGACCCCTTCGCGCCGTTCGGAAACTACGGCACAAGGGCTTACCGCGTTGCCATCAGGACGGCAGACGGAAGCGAGTCTTGGTTCGACTACGAGTACTCGCTCAGGGCGTGGATGGTACGCATCGACTACGGCACCGAGTACGTCGAGCTTCCCTACAACATCCAGCTCGGAGACCAGTGGGAGCACGACTTCGAGGCACGCCGTCACATGGACGGCACCATAAACGGCTACTGGAACCCCGGAGCTGGCAGGGTGGCGAACATCTCCACCGACCTCGTGAAGAGGGGAGACCCCGAGCAGGTCGCAAGGGTCAGGGCCTTGGCGAACCACTGCGGCCCTTGTCTCGTGCGCACGCCCGATGGCTGCTGCTATCAGGCCGACGTGACGCCCAACACGCTCTCCATGACCTACAACGACGGCGCAATCCCGCTGTCCCTCAACGCAACTGAGGTCGAGCTGACCGAGGAGTACATGGCGACGATTCCTGCCAACGAGGATGAGGAGGAGGAAGAGCCCTAATGATTGACTGGACCCGTGGCTACAGGGTAACCGCTTGGCGGCTCTTCCGAGTCAACCCCGACACGTGGGCCGACGCTGGCGAGGTCGGGGGTATGGTCAGTGCGACCGTATCGAGGACTGAGGAGGACGAGCAGGACAGGGGCACGGTGTCCCTCACGTCTGACGCACGCGGCAGGTTCGAGCAGGGGTGGCACCGCATCGCAATGACGGCGAGCCAGTCCGGCTCAATCGAGCGCGTGGACGTGGCTACCCTGTGGCTTGACTCCACTGGCGGCGAGCTGAACCGTGGGGCCTCCCTCGTGACGGTCAACGGAAGCTCAGTGCTTCACCCGTGCGCGTCGGAGACCTTGGAGACGGGCAGCTACGCGCCAAAGGGCGTTGACGGCGCGGCATTCGCGGCAGACATCATACGCTCCACTACCCCAGCGCCAGTGATTGTCGAGGGCTCCTTCACCATCGAGGAGCACGTCGTCTTCGACAGCGGCGCGACGGCACTTGACGCCGCAAGGCTCGTGCTTGACGCTGGCAACTTCATCATGCAGGTGGACGGTCGCGGCGTGGTTCACATCCACCCAAAGCCGTCCGACCCCATTCTTGTGCTCGATGCGTCTAGGGCTAGGCTCATGCAGCCAAGCGTCACCTACTCCCTTGACTATTCCGAGGTGCCGAACAGGTACATCGCCGAGGACGATAGCGCGTCGGCTAGGTCTGTCAACGATGACCCCGACAGCCCAACGTCCACCGTCTCTAGGGGATGGGTCAAGGACGTTAGGGATACGTCCCCAATCAGGATCAACGGCGAGACGCTCACCGCGTACACGGCAAGGCGGCTCCAAGAGGAGTCAACCGTACACGACACGCGGAGCTACACCCGCGAGTACTGGCCCGACGTTCATCCTGGCTCCATCGTCAGGGGAACCGTCGCAACGGTTGGCGAGGACGGCCTTTTCAGGGTCGAGTCGCAGCAGATCAACTGCAACAAGGGAATCACGGTTCAGGAGTCCTCGTACAGGGAGGTGGTGCTATGGCAGAGTCAATAAGCGCGAAGACGGCGTGGGCACTCGCAAAGGCCATCAAGGGCGGCTCCAAGAAGAAGCTGCCCAACAGCGGCAGTGCTACTATCGTGCGCGTCGACCAAGACGGCACGCATTGGGTTCGCATCTCTGGGTCTGACGTGGAAACCCCCATCAACGGCTCAATCACAGCAGACGCAAGGCCGGGTGATGTCGTCCAGTACCACCTTGAGGACACGCGTATCTCCATCACTGGCAACGCAACCAGCCCATCGGTGGGTAAGGAGTACGTCGATGAAAGGGTCGAGCCGCTTGAAGCCAAGGTGGACGTTGTCGCAAGGGCGAACGCGCTGCTCAATACAGCGACGGAAAGGGCGCGTAGCGTGGCAGACGCGGCAAGTGCCGTCGCAAATGCTGTCAACCAGCACTTCTTCTCGGACACGTCTGGCATCCACGTCACCGAGGCCACGCAAGCGGATTGGAATACCAACCACAGCGGCGCGAACGTGCTCATCAACAGCATCGGCCAGCTGTTCAGGGACGGACTCAACAACCTGCTCACGCTCACGACCGAGAACGGCGCACGCGCCCTAACGGTCTGGGACGGCCTTGGCAACACCGCCTCCCACATCCGAGCAATCATCGGCGAGGTAATCACTCTGGGTCCTGTTGGCAGCGTGCAGATGGTGCTGTCCTCCGCTGGACTTGAGATTGACAACGAGAGCGGTGACGGAATCTTCGCCATCGACTCTGGCTCCACTGGGTCGGTCACGATTGCGCTGGACGCAACGCTTGTAACTTGGAACGCCACGACAGACGTAGCCACCACGGCCTACACGGTCAGCGATTCGGGTGCGGCTGCTGGCGATGTGGCAGTCACGGCAACCGTGGACGGTACCGACTACGCCTTGGATTCGACCTATGCCACGGCCACCGTCACGGCTGGCACTGGCGTGAGCGTCGCGCTCACCTCTGCTGGCGTGACATACGTCCGAGGGCTTATGGTCGAGACGGTCGAGGACGATGGCAGCACGGTCACCACGACCTACCCCTGCGAGCTTTCGGTCGAGTACCAGCACGCGGTTACGGACGTTGCGCTGCTGTCCCTCATCGGCAGTCAGACCATCGACGGCGAGGGCGAGTCCCTGCGAATCACCAACAGCAAGTGGGTGGCGAACTCGCGGCAGTCGAGTACCTTGGTGCGGCTCCACAACGCAATCACAGGCAGGGGGGTAAAGCTCGGAGTAAGTAGCAACGGCTACACCCGTGGCTTATGGGACTCGTACAAGGGCGACTGGGTTATCGCCCGAAACAAGGACAACAAGACCGTAATCAACGGGCCAAACTTCTCCGTAAGCTCAGGCGGCACCGTGAACGCATCTGGCACCATCGCGTCATGGTATCAGGTGTCTGCCAAGGGCAACGGCAGCACGTCGGCCACAAGAAGGGTCGTCGCGCTCCGCTCCAACTCTGCTGGCAACCGTGGCCTGTACGACGTGAGCCTTGACAAGTGGATGCTGTACAAGAGGCCCGATGGGACACTCGTGTTAAACGACCCGCTTTATATCCGCGAGGACACCTGCACGGTCAACACGTCCAACGCTTCCATCGCTGGCAACGTCAACTACTGCTGGCACAACGGCGCGGTCTGCACCATCACCATCACGGTCAATCTCAAGGCGTCACTGGCAACCAATAGCACGGTCACCGTGGCAACGGCACCTTCCAGCTATAGGCCAGCCCACGATGTCATGGGTCAGGTCTACATCACGGGCCAGAACCCAGCGGAGTTGCAGGCACGGTTGACTGACGCTGGCGCAATCAATCTCAACAACCGCTCTGGTTCGGCTGTTAGCACCTCCGCGAACATCTACATCTCGTTCACCTTTGCCCTGTAAGGAGTCCGCATGGAAAAGAAGTACGTAGTCCTAGAGATTCAGACCATGGATGGTGGTCAGGTGGCATGCCTCGCCACACCGTATGACAACCAGATGCAGGCCGAGAGTTCCTACCACACCGTCCTTGCCGCAGCCGCCCTCTCAGCCCTTCCGAGACACGCGGCAGTGCTCATGACCTCGGACGGCTCGGTTCAGGCTTCGCAGTACTACGAGCACGGGGAGTCCTAATGACCGTGACCATAGGCGGCATCATCAGCTGGCTCGCGCCCATCCTCTCGACCATCATCATCACCGCAGCGACGGTGAGCATCAACGCTCAGGCGAAGAAGCACGAGCGCGTTGCCGAGGAACGCCATCAGGAGACCGAGAAGAAGCGCAAGTTGGAGGCCGAGTGGCGCGGCGACGTTGACCGCCTGATGCAGGAGCAGGGCGACGCATTGAAGTCCGTGGCAAACGACCGTGAGGACTGGTACGCGTGGCGGGCCGAGATGATTGCCCAGATGCAGGCTCAGGACGCTCGGATCGACACCATCCTGCAAGCCCAATGCACTCAGATGCGGTCGGACGCGATTCATCGAGCGCACAGGTACATCGACGACCTCGGATGCGCGTCGGTTGAGGAGAAGCAGAGCTTCTACGCCGAGTGGGAGGAGTACCAACGAATCTGCGAGGCGTATGGCATCACCAACAACTTCGTTGACGGCCTAGTGCAACAGGTGATGAACCTGCCAGACAGGCCGAGGCAGTAAGGACAGCCACATAAAACGATGGATTTGGCACCTTCGGGTGCCTTTTTCATATCGCACTGGATAGGGTCGCTCCCGAAAAGCGTGTCACCCAGCATGCCTTCCAGTGCGTCACTGCTACTGGGATGTTCGCTTGGGGGCGACGATGAACGACGAGCTTTGGAAGGACATTGCTGGCTACGAGGGCTACTATCAAGTTAGCGACATGGGAAGAGTGAGGAGTCTCGATAGGACGTTTGTGAGGGCTGACGGCACCACAGCCACCTATAAGGGCAAGGTGCTCGTTCCGTCAGGAAAGCCCTATCTCCATGTAATGCTATCTAAGTGTGGTAAGCACGAACTGACAAGGGTTCACCGTCTGGTCGCACAGACATTCGTGCCAAACCCGAATAGCCTTGGGCATGTTGACCACGTCAACGGCATCAAGACCGATAACCGCGCAAGCAATCTCAGGTGGTGTACTCATGCAGAGAACATCCACTACGCGGTAGAGAATGGTCTCATGCACACCAAACCCTATGCCGAGCTTAGCGATGAGGCAAAGGAAAACATGGTCAAGGACAAGCGCAAGGCCGTTGTCCGCGATGACGGTGTTGAGTTTCCGTCGATAACCAGTGCCGCAAAAGCTCTCGGTGTCTCTCGTCCAGCAGTAGGCCACGTCCTTATGGGGCTGGTCGAGTCTTGCAAGGGCCACACGTTCAGGTACGCATAGCAACAAGCGACATCATCACGGTAAGTCGAGACGCTCAATCACGGGCGTCTCTTTTCTTTAGGAGGAACCATGACCTACATCCTGCCCGACAAGCTATATGACCTCATCAAGTACGTGGTCACCGTGATTCTGCCTGCCGTCTCGGTCGCATATGTCGGCCTCGCGGCAATCTGGGGCTGGCCCTACGCCGACGAGGTCTCGCGCACCTTTGCAGTCGTGTACACCTTCCTCTGCGCCGTCATGGGCATCTCGCAGCTCACTGCCAAGGAGGAGTAATGGGAGTGCGCTCTCAGATCGTGGCCTACTGCCGCAAGCAGCTAGGTTGCAGCTACTCATACACGCCGTCAGGGGGCAAGGAGGGCAGCAGCTACAACTGCTCGTTCCTCAGCACGTGCGCGTACAAGGCGGCAGGATTGACTATCCCGAGGTGGCAGGGACACCAAAATGGTGACGGTAGCCAGTCTGACTGGGTCTACCGCAACGGTCACTGGACTACCGACCCGAGCAAGCTCAAGCCTGGCGATTTGGTCTTCTTCGGCTCTAGCCGAACCAACACTGGTCATGTAGGCGTTGTCTCCAAGGCTGGCACCACGCCGTACATCATTGACTCCACGCCGAGCAGGGGAGTGGCAGAGCGCAAGCTGCCCGTCAGCGCTGGGTTCGTGGGTGGAGGATGGCCGACGAAAAGCCTCCCAGCGGACGAGCCCACGACCGATTCAAACTTCTCCACGGAGGTGTTCAAGGTGGCAAGCAAGGTCACTTTCAAGGCCAACAGCCGCGTCTACAAGAAGCCCGTCGTTGCGGTGGAGAACCGCGCTGGCTACACGTACAAGAAGGGCGAGACTGTCAACCTCGACGGTCTTGTGGTGAACGGCGGCTACGTGTGGGGCACTTACATCGGCGCGACAACTGGTGCTCGCCGTTACGTCATTGTCGGCAACGCTGTAAGGCTGGTGTAGCCATGCCTTATGACCCCTACCGCACCCCCGAGATGGCGCGCAGGGAGCGCGTCTACGAGTGGCTGTGCGTCGTGGCACTCGGCCTCATGGTCGCGTGCGTGTTCGCAATCGCCGCTATCGTTGTCATCCTTCTTGGTGGCTGACATGGAACCCGTGGAGACTGATGCCGTGTGCCCCAAGTGCGGGGAGCGGATGCTTCTGCTTCCCGACACCGAATGGTCTCTCTACGA